>Ga0256404_1000609_pt1 | contig 92967 bp, 82 predicted proteins | sample RumenRJG_01DNA_FD_185990 | JGI IMG/M metagenome (GOLD analysis project Ga0256404, IMG submission 185990) | Bovine rumen microbial communities from Lethbridge, Alberta, Canada - RJG_01 | ecosystem: Host-associated > Mammals > Digestive system > Stomach > Rumen | place: Canada: Alberta | collected... | reverse complement strand
TGCGGATATCCTGGATCATACGCTCGACGCTGACGACATAGCCCCCATCGGGGTCGAGTTCGTGACGGTCGGCACCCTTGATGAGGATAGGCTGGCCATTGACCAGCAACTGGCCTCCACTGATCTCAATGTGGCGGAAGCCCACCTGCTTACGCACGACTTCCAGCACCTTATTGCCCTGCTTGAGCTGGAGTTCCAACATATATAAATAAGGTGTCTCTGCCGTCCAGGGCTTCACGTTCTCGACAGTAGCCTTCAGTCCTTCAGTCACCTTGTTGCCATCGGCATCGTAAAGCGTGGCCTCCACATCAGCCTTGCCGCCAGCGACCTTCACATCGACATCGAGCAGGCCCTTACCGTCGGCATAGTCCTGACCAATCGTGATATCCTGGATATGCACCTTCGGCGTGGCATAGAGATAGACCTCGCGGGCGATACCCGTGAAGCGCCAGAAGTCCTGGTCCTCGAGGTAGGAGCCGTCGCACCAGCGCATCACCTGCATGGCGATGAGGTTGCGGCCCGGCTTGAGGTACTTCGTGATATTGAACTCAGCAGCGACCTTTGCATCCTCGGAGTAACCGACATAGCGTCCGTTGACCCACAAGAAGAGGTTGCTGGTGGCAGAGCCTACGTGGAAGAACACCTCCTGTCCTTTCCAATCGGCAGGCAGGTCGAAGGTGCGGCGGTAAGAACCGGTATAGTTGTTGGTCTCACCGATATAGGGGGGATTGTTCTCGAAAGTGGTGCACCAGGCATAGCCCATGTTCTTATAGGTCTTGTCGCCGTAGCCGTTGATCTCGAAGAGTCCTGGCACGGGGAAATCGACCCACTTGGAGTCGTCGTACTTCAGGGCATAGAAGTCCTTCGGCGCATTCTGGTGGTCCTTGACGAAGCAGAACTTCCACATGCCTTCCATCGAAAGATAGCGGGCAGAAGCGCTCTTGTCGCCACGGGCCTTGTCGCTGTTCTCGAAGGCAAAGAAGTGGGCGCGTCGCGGTTCACGGTTCACCTGATTCACACTGGGGTCTTTCCAGACGGGTGTCTTGTCGGCAGCAAGCATCGGCAAAGCCACGAGACAAGCAATTGATAATAGCAGTCTTCTCATATTCGTAGGATTAATGTTTTGGGTTCAGAAATATCTTGCAAAATTACACAATTCCCGGCTATCGTGCAAAAATGATGTCTTAATTGATGCTAATTCGGAGAAAATTTGTATTTTTGCCCACACAATATGAAAAGAGAAGAAAGATATGAGCGGGTACTGGCCCACTTCAGGGCGCAGATGCCGAATGTGAATACAGAACTGGAGTTCGGTAGCGTGTTCCAGTTGCTGGTGGCAGTCATCCTCAGTGCGCAGTGTACGGACAAGCGCATCAATCAAGTGACGCCCGACCTGTTTCGTCGCTACCCGGATGCGAAGGCGATGGCGCAGGCAGAGCCCGAGGACGTGCTGGAATACATCAGCAGCGTCTCCTACCCCAACGCTAAAGCCGCCCATCTGGTGGCGATGGCGAGAGCACTGGTGGCGCAGCACGGCGGCGAGGTGCCTTCGGATATGAACCAGCTGCTGGATCTGCCTGGCGTCGGCAGGAAGACTGCCAACGTCGTGCAGAGCGTCGCCTTCGGCAAGGCCACGCTGGCGGTGGATACCCATGTGTATCGCGTCGCCCACAGGCTCGGTCTCGTCAGCAAACGTGCCAATACGCCCTATAAGGTGGAGCAGGAGTTGGTGAAGCACATCCCCGAGGCAGACATTCCCGATGCCCACCACTGGCTGCTGCTACACGGACGCTACGTATGTACATCAAGAAAGCCGCACTGTGAACGGTGCGACTTTGCTGATATCTGTCCTCAGGAAATCGAGGGATCGAAACTGGGATAACCTGCTCTACTTATTTCTTGTCTTTCGGCTTGTCCTTCGCAGGCATGGGTTTCGGCTTGTGATGACCGCGCCACTGCTTGAAAGCGTTACGATGGAACTTGTCCTCAGCAAGAATGACGCGATAGACCTTCTCGGCTGGGAGCACGCTGAAGAACTTGTTGTGATAGCACTGCAGGATCTGCTTCAGCTCTATCTCCTGACAGTCGCGCTTCTCGACAGCCTTCTTGAAGGAAGCCTCATCGGTAGGCTTGCACTTACGCGCCTGCTTCATCTGATTATAAATCTTGCGCTGCTTCTGCTGCATCTCCCTGTAGAGCGGGAAGAACCTCTCGGCTTCCTCGGGCGTGAGCTCTGCCTCCTTCGTGATATACTGCTCCATATCGGCCTGGAACTTCTCGGGTGAGAACTTCTGGGGATCATGCGCACGAGCCGTCGTAACGGCTAATGCAAAGGTGAGCAGACAGAATAGAATCTTCTTCATCGTTTGTTTTTAATCTATTAGTTTTCAGCTAGATATGTATATATATCCTGATTGTCAAGCATCATATAGTCGGCAGCCTCATCAAAGGTCTCATCGACAGTCTGCTCCTGCTGGGCAGCAAGCTGCGCTGCAGGCTGCGTGGCGACATTCGTGTCGGGCGCCGACTGCCACATCCACACACTGACCACAAGCACCAGAGCACAGGCTGCGGCATACAGCCACGGACGCATCCGCACCATCAGCGCAGGCTTGCGCACCTTCGGCGAGGCCTCAACAGAGACAGGCCGCTCGGGCAGCTGCTGCATCATGCGATCGGCAAAGCTGTCGAAATAGCCCTCAGGAACCTGAAACGGATTCCGCTTCCCTACTCTTTCCTCTATGTACTTTTCTTCGTTCATCGTATGTTTGACGTATGATTATCCAAATAGTTTAATCCCGCGACTTAAAAAATTCGGAAATTTTCTTCACCGCGATATGATAGGAAGCCTTTAATGACCCCTCGGAGGTGTTGAGCAGCTGACTCATGTCGCTGTACTTCATCTCCTCGAAGTAGCGCAGCTGGAAGACCGTGCGCTGGACATCGGGCAGTGAGGCAACGGCATCCTGGAGCTGGGCCTCAATCTCTGATCCGTCGAAATAGCGGTCTGCCATCAGGCTGTTAGCCACCGACGCCTCCTCGGTACTGATGGTCTGCTGCTTGTTGCGTCGCAGGAGATCCAGACTCTCGTTGATGGCGATACGTGACAGCCACGTGCTGATCTTCGCGTCGCCGTGAAAGCCATCGAGCCCGTTCCAAGCCTTGAGGAAGGTATTCTGCAACACGTCGTCGGCATCCTCATGTGTCAGAACGATACGACGTATCTGCCAATACAGCTGTTCACTATACAGGCGCACCACTCGCTCGAAAGCACTGCGTTGTGTCTCGGGATTCAGCAGCAGAGCAGATAAGTCACGTTCGTCTGTCAAAATTGTAAATGAGGAAAACTGTCAAGGCCGTTAGCGGACGGATATCTTACGGACCACATTGCCCACCTTGACGATATAACAACCTTTAGGGATATTCAGTTCAAATTTCTGTGCCGGACTATCAATCTGTTCCTCCATGACCTTACGTCCTGTGAGGGAGACGATCTCAAGCGTCTTGCCTTCTGCACCATTGATGTAGAGGACACCCTGCGTATAGGTAATCGTCGGTTCGATATCCTGATATTCCAATACGCCAGCCTCATAGACAGGATCAGCACTGGCCGAAACCGGTGCCACCAGCAAGAGTGCCAGAATAGCAGATATATGGAGTAACTTTCTCATCATAGACATGTTAATCTGGTGCAAAAGTAGGGAATTATCCTGAAAAATCCAAATTTTCAGAGAGAAAACTGCAGTTTGAGAGGGATTCAGACGTCAAAAACGTCCATTTCGTTCGTCAGGAACACGTTGTCGAACTCTTCCTTGGCCTGTGAGAGCAAAACCTGTTCATCGTCGTAGCGCGAGCTGTAGTGTCCGAGCAAGAGGCGCCCTACTTCGGCTTCACGCGCCACCATAGCCGCCTGGCGAGCCGTAGAGTGACAATACTTCTCCGACTGCAACAAGCGGTCGTCGCCATAGGTACTCTCGTGGTAGAGTGTATTGACCCCTTTGATGAGATCCTTCAGTCGCGGCAGATAGCGCGTATCGCTGATATAAGCATAGCTGCGCGGAGAGTCTGCAGGCTTCACGAGGCGTGCATTTGGGATGACTTCGCCATCAGGCAGCGTCCAGTCGGCGCCATTCTTAATGTTCATCAGCTGACTCCTCGGAATCTGATAGGCCGACATCACATCAGGACGGATATGCGGCAAAGTGGCCTTCTCACGGATGAGATAGCCGCAACAGGGCACACGGTGCTCCAGCGGCACACTCAGCACCTCGACGCTACGGTCTTCATAGACCACCCCGTGAACCGTCGTATCTACCGGATGGAACACCACCTCGAAGTCGAGGTCGTGGGTGAAGAAGCGGATCTGACGATCCAACTCAGTGCCCAGGGCCTCGGGAGCATGGACATGCAGACGAGCCGTACGCCCCAGCAATCCGAAGGTGGAGATCATGCCTATCAGACCAAAACAATGATCGCCATGAAGATGGGTGATGAAGACATGACTCAACTTGGTAAAACGCACATGACACTTGCGCAACTGCATCTGGGTGCCCTCAGCACAATCGAGCATCAGCACCTTGTCACGCACCTCCACCACCTGTGACGATGCATGATGACGAAGGGTGGGAAGCGCACTTCCACACCCTAAGATATGTACTCTGAACGGTTCCAAAAGAAGCGCCTTAGATCTTGTTGAACTCGTCGTTGGTATCCTCCAACTCCAATCCGTGGAGATCTACCTTCGGTTTCTCCTTCCAGCGATTGTACTCGAAGGTCTCAGTCTCCTCACGGGGCTTGCCCAATGTGCGATAAGCCAGCGTGTCGGGACCCAGCGTCAGGATCTCGTAGCGGTTCTCCTCCTGTTCGTCGCCACCGCCTTCACGCACCAGCAGGATATCCAGGTTGCCGTTGAAGATGCGCCATGTGCGATAGATGATGGTGCTCTGGTCGATGCTCTCGGCTATGCCACCTTCCTTGATGCGGATACCGATCTCAGCACTGCCGTCAATAGGATCAGGCATCACCCAGTCGCCCATCAGCGTATTGAGGTTGATAACAATCAAGGCATTTTTCTGAGACTTGTCTGTGACGACAGCCAGACGGTCTGAAGGCTGGAATCCACCGAATACTTTACCGTCTTCCTCTGCCTTCTCAAGATTCAGCTTCAGCGTGTCACCGCTGTCAGTCAGCATCTCCAAGGTTGACATACCAGAACTACTGGTACAGATACCATAGACAGTAAGGTCACGCGGTACCAATTCTTCCTGTGCGGTTGTGTCCTCATCATCAGCCGCAGCCTGTTGTTTGTTTCCACCACAACTACCGAACGTCATGACACCAGCCACGAACAATCCGAAAAAAACAGATTTCTTCATATTACCTTTTATAATTAGTTATACTTCCTGTTGCTTTGCCTCTTCCCACAGACGATCCATCTCTTCAAGCGTCATCTCGCTGAGCGGTTTCCCCATCTTGATGCTGTGGGCCTCGATATAGTTGAACCGATTAATGAACTTACGGTTGGTCTTCTCCAGCGCGTTGTCGGGGTTGAGTTTGTAGAGCCGCGCCGCATTGATAACGGAGAAGAGAAAGTCGCCCAGTTCTTCGGTGGAGCGCTCCTTGTCCTCACGGTTCAGTTCGTCCTCAAGCTCACTTAGTTCCTCGCGCACCTTCTTCCACACGTCCTGACGGTCCTCCCAGTCGAAGCCTACATTTCGGGCCTTGTCCTGTATGCGATAGGCCTTTATCAGACTTGGCAGCGCCTCTGGCACACCAGAGAGGACACTCTTGTTGCCATCTTTCTCCTTGAGCTTGATCTGCTCCCAGTTCTCGAGCACCTGTGTGACCGTCGTCACCTTGGGCTGTTCAGCCGTCTGAGCCTCATCCGGTACGTAGGGCAGCGGCTTGGGGTCGGCGGCATCGATCTGCGAGGGATGATAGACATGCGGATGACGTGTGATCATCTTTCGGGTAAGGGCATTACAGACATCAGCCATATCGAACTGTTCCTTCTCCTCGGCAATCTTGGCATAGAAACAGATATGCAGCAAGACATCGCCCAGCTCCTTACAGATGTCATGAACGTCGTTCTTGATCAGTGCATCACAGAGCTCATATGTCTCCTCGATTGTATTTGGTCTCAGGCTTTCGTTGGTTTGCTTCCTGTCCCAGGGGCAATTCTTCCTCAGTGCGTCGAGCACATCGAGAAAACGCCCGAAAGCCTGCATTTTTTCTTCTTTCGTATGCATAATTAGTCAAATATTGGGGCAAAGATACAAAATAATTGAGAATTGGGATTTGAGATTTGAGATTTTTTTATAATTTTGCACCGATTTTAGGGAATTAACATCAAATATATGGAACTTGCAAGTAAATATGACCCAAAAGAGGTCGAATCGAAATGGTATCAGTATTGGCTGGACAACAAATTGTTCGCCAGCAAACCCGACGCCCGTGAGCCTTATACAATCGTGATCCCACCACCAAACGTGACTGGTGTTTTGCACATGGGGCACATGCTGAACAATACGATTCAGGATATCCTGGTGCGCCGTGCCCGCATGGAAGGTAAGAATGCCTGCTGGGTACCGGGTACTGACCATGCCTCGATTGCGACTGAGGCCAAGGTGGTGAAGAAACTCGCCGCCGAAGGCATCAAGAAGCGTGACCTCACCCGTGAGCAGTTCTTGAAACATGCTTGGGACTGGACTGACGAGCACGGTGGTATCATTCTGAAGCAGTTGCGCCGCTTGGGTGCCAGCTGTGACTGGGACCGCACTGCCTTCACGATGGACGAGAAACGTTCGAAGAGTGTCATCAAGGTATTCGTTGACCTCTATAACAAGGGACTCATCTATCGCGGACTCCGCATGGTGAACTGGGATCCGAAGGCACTCACCGCCCTCTCTACCGAGGAAGTGATCTATCGCGAGGAGAAGAGTCACCTGTTCCATCTGAAATATTATGTAGATGGTCTGAAGGCTCTCGACAACGAGGAGGCACTCAAGGCTGATGGCAACGTCATCCATAAGGATGCGAAAGGCTACTATGCCGTAGTGGCTACCACACGACCTGAGACCATCATGGGTGATACCGCCATGTGTATCAACCCCAAGGATCCGAAGAACCAGTGGTTGAAGGGCCGCAAGGTGATCGTGCCGCTGGTGGGCCGCGTGATTCCCGTCATCGAGGACCGCTACGTGGATATCGAATTCGGTACGGGTTGCTTGAAGGTGACTCCTGCCCACGACACCAACGACTATATGCTGGGTAAGACCCACAATCTGGAGACCATCGACATCTTCAATGCCGACGGTACAATCTCCGAGCAGTCACCACTCTACGTCGGTATGGACCGCATGGACTGCCGCAAGCAGATTGCCAAGGACCTCCAGGAAGCAGGACTGATGGAGCGCATCGAAGACTATACGAATAAGGTAGGCTACTCAGAGCGTAATCCTGACACCGCTATCGAGCCCCGTCTGTCGCTGCAGTGGTTCCTGAAGATGAAGCACTTTGCCGACATCGCCCTGCCACCAGTGCTCAATGGAGAATTGAAGTTCTACCCCCAGAAATATGTGAACACCTATAAGAACTGGCTTGAGAACATTCAAGACTGGTGTATCTCTCGTCAGTTGTGGTGGGGTCATCGCATTCCCGCCTATTATTACAATGAGGCAGGCGACTATGTCGTAGCCGAGACTGCCGAGCAGGCACTGGAGCTTGCACGTGAGAAAAGCGGCAACGCCAACCTCCAACTCTCCGACCTGCATCAGGACGAGGATGCACTGGACACGTGGTTCTCAAGTTGGCTGTGGCCTATCTCCCTCTTCGACGGCATCAACAATCCCGGCAACGAGGAGATCAAGTACTACTACCCCAGCTCTGTGCTCGTGACAGGTCCGGATATCATCTTCTTCTGGGTGGCCCGTATGATTATGGCTGGCTATGAGTACATCGGCGACATGCCGTTCAGAAATGTCTATTTCACAGGTATCGTCCGCGACAAGCTGGGCCGCAAGATGTCGAAGTCACTCGGCAACTCGCCTGATCCCATCGAGCTCATCGAGAAGTTCGGTGCCGACGGTGTGCGCATGGGTATGATGCTCTCTGCACCTGCCGGCAACGACATCCTTTTCGACGAGGCACTTTGCGAGCAAGGACGAAACTTCAATAATAAGATCTGGAATGCCTTCCGCCTCGTGAAGAGCTGGAAGGTAGCTGACATCGAGCAGCCTGAGACCGGAAAGATTGCCACTTCATGGTTTGAGGCCAAACTGCGCCAGACCAACGCCGAAGTAGAAGACCTCTTCAAGAAGTATCGTATCTCTGAGGCCCTGATGGCTGTCTATAAGCTCTTCTGGGACGAGTTCTCAAGCTGGTACTTGGAGATGGTGAAGCCCGCCTACGTGAATGGTGAGGCGCAGCCTATCGACAAGCAGACCTATGACAAGACACTCGAGTTCTTTGAGATTCAGCTGAAGATGCTGCATCCTTTCATGCCGTTCATCACCGAGGAGCTCTGGCAGCACCTCTATGACCGCAAGGAGGGTGAGAGTATCATGCGCGACAGCCTGACGCTACCCGCACCCACTAGCGACGATGAAAAACTGGCAGCCCAGATTGAAAGCGTGAAGCAGATTGTGTCTGGTGTACGTATGGTACGTTCTTCGAAGAACATCGCACCAAAGGAGCAACTGGAGTTGCAGGCTGTCGGCAAGAACGACTACGAGCCGTTCAACACCGTCATCTCTAAGATGGCCAACCTCAACGCCATCACCGTCGTAGCAGAGAAGGACGCTACCGCCTCAGCCTTCATGGTAGGCACAGACGAGTTTGCTGTTCCTCTTGGCAATATGATTGATGTAGAGGCAGAGATCCAGAAGATGGAGGCTCAGTTGCAGCACCTCGAAGGATTCCTGGCTGGCGTGAAAAAGAAGCTCTCCAACGAGCGTTTCGTGGCTAATGCCCCTGAGGCTGTTGTAGCACTGGAGCGCAAGAAGCAGAGCGACTCTGAGGAGAAGATTGCAGCCCTCAAGGAGTCAATCGCCGCCTTGAAGAAATAAGCAGTGACATCAACCAACAAATATTGAGAACAATGAAAAAAGTATTCACTTACGTGACCGTGCTTGCCGCCATTGCCATGCTGACAATGCTGACAATGACAAGTTGTAAGGACAAGAAAGACCCTTATGACGTCGCAAACGGCATTCTCTCAAGAGACTGGCAAGGATATATCCAAGATCAGAAGGAGAACGGCTCCAGCTGGAAGGATATGGATCGCTCTAAAGTCACCATTCATTTCCAGAAGACGACAGACTCTCCCTTCCGCGGGATTGGCTACCAGCTTGAGTGGGAAGATGATGGCAGTGTGAAGGACAAGAACAAATTCAATTGGTACATCACCAGCGACCGTATCGATATCGACTACGATACCTGGACAGACGTCTTCATCGAGTTCAACAACGATGTTTTCCAAGTGGACGCCAACCAGTTCAAAGGCGAGATGTACGACGGCAAGCAACACAGATATCTGTTTGATCTGAAGCAGACGCCTGCCATTGACTGGAACAGATACTTCAATTAGTACTTGGGGATTTGCCCAAAAAGAAAAGCGAGACGCTCCCGTTGTGAGTATCTCGCTTTTTCTTTTTATATCTTCCAGACAGACTACCTGATGCGATCCATCGAACGAACCAGTTTCTCGTCGGCATTGATAGCGTGACGCGCCATGAAGTAGAGAATGCAGGCGATAGCAGGAAAGACTGCCGGCCACGAAGGACGGAAGTCAACTGTACCCCAGGTCTTATCCCCTACCGTCTGTCCGACAACGAAATAGCAGACATACCAGCCCACGATCAACAAGGCGTTGAAAAGGCAGAACAAAGCCTGCAGCTTACGATTGCGATACAGGAAAATAGTATAAGTACCAATAGCCGTCGTAGGCAGCAACACCGCAAAGAGGGGCCAGGTATCAAAGTGATGCTTGCCCAGCGGGTCTGTGAACCACAGGTTAAAAACCTTTGCGACCTCAAGGCCTGCAGCCTTAAAGGAACCTATCTGCATACAAAGACAAATGACGGTCATAATAATGGCCGCCAAGATATAAAGTGTCTGTTTACGCTGAATCATGACACGCTGCTGATTAGTTCTCCTCGGAAGAGGTCTCACGCAGCGGATCACGCCAATAGACCTTATCCTCTATGAATTCCTGTGTAGCGAGGAGTGTGGGCTTCGGCAGTTTCTCATAGTAGCGCGAAATCTCAATCTGTTCACGGTTCTCGAACACCTCCTCGAGGCTATCGTTATAAGAAGCAAACTCTGCCAGCTTCTTGCTCAGGTCTTCTTTGATCTGAACACTGATCTGGTTGGCGCGCTTTGCGATAATAGCAACACTCTCATAGATATTATTTGTATCACGACAGAGGTCCATGATGTTGCGGGTTACGGTATTAACCGGTGCTTTTGATTTCTTGTAATCCATATTTTAATCTTTAATGACTTTTTTACATTTTGCGATATACTTCTCGGCTGTGGCCACATTCTTCGACTCTGGGAACTCGTTGATGAAGCCGTAGCACTCATCTTCTGCGTCGCGGTAACGTTCCAGGCGCTTCTCCTGAGTACTATTCTCTGCCAGCTGGAACTTACTCTTCATGATGAGCAGCATGAACTCCTCACGCAAGCTGCAGTAAGGATAGGTCTTCAGGGCATTCTGAGCCGTAATGATGCTGGCATTGTAGTTACTCTCGTCGTTGGAATTGATATTGCCGAAATAACCACCGAGGTTATAATACAGTTCTGCGGAGAGATACTCCTTCTGAATCAGCTTGTCGTAAAGCACATACAGACGCTCCTGCGCCCTATTGCGCAACTTCGAGTCGGGATAGAGATCCATGAACTGCTGATAGGCATTGATGGCACCATTCGTAGGAGACTGGTCGAGACGCGGCTCTGGCGAACTCTCAAAGAGCGACTGCCCTACATAGAAAGCTGCAGGCTCAGCATAGATACCACGCGGATAACTGGCACCATACTTCTTGAAAGTCTCTGATGCAGCCTGATAGTCCTGATTGTTATATTGGGCCATACCCAGCATGTAAAGACACTCCTGTGCCTCCTCAGTACCTTTCTTCATCGTCACCAGTTCTTCCAACAACGTGGCAGCCTGCTGGAACTTGCCGCGAGCAAAGAACTCCTTGGCATACTCATACTTGGCTTCCTGGTCGCCGTACTTATAGACAGCATTAAACTCTGATGCACAACTGCACATCAGTAAAGCGATGCTTGAGAGTATAATGATACCTTTCTTCATATCGGGGTGCAAAGTTACATAATTTTTGGCACGCGCAACGCGTATTAGGCAGATTTTTTGAAAAAATTAATAATATTACTGTCAATATGGGGCATTTTTGCGAGCTACATTTGCATTTTTGCGTGTTAATTCGTATCTTTGCATCCTGTTATGGGAAAATTCATACTTACATCAGAATACAAACCCACGGGAGATCAACCAGAGGCTATCCGTGAGCTAACCGAGGGTCTGGATCGCGGCGACAGAGCCCAAGTGCTGTTGGGTGTTACGGGATCGGGCAAGACATTCACGATGGCGAACGTCATCGCACAACACAATCGCCCTACCCTCATCCTGAGTCACAACAAGACGCTGGCACATCAGCTCTATATGGAAATGAAGGAATTCTTCCCTCAGAACGCCGTAGAATATTATGTCAGCTATTATGACTACTATCAGCCAGAAGCCTATTTGCCGTCAAGGGATTTATACATAGAGAAGGAACTCAGCATCAACGACGAGATCGACAGACTCAGGCTCTCAGCTGTATCCAATTTGCTTTCAGGAAGAAACGACGTCGTTGTCATCTCTTCCGTTTCCTGCATCTATGGTATGGGCAGTCCTGTTGCCCTACAGGAGAACGTCATAGAAATACACAAAGGCCAGAAGATAGACCGCAATGCATTGTTAAGAAAATTAGTACAGTCTCTCTATGTCAGGAACGACCTTGACCTTCAGCGCGGTAATTTCCGTGTGAAAGGCGATACCGTCGATGTGGCGATGGCCTATAGTGAGGTCGTGCTTCGCATCACGTTCTGGGACGACGTGATTGATGCTATCGAGGAATTGGATGCTGTGACTTACGACCGTCTGTCAAGTTTCGATGAATATAAGCTCTACCCGGCCAACCTCTTCATGACCTCACAGGAGCAGACCAACATCGCCATCCACGACATCCAAGACGACCTGATGAAGCAAGTGGCCTTTTTCGAGGAGATGGGAGAGCCGGAGAAGGCCCATCGCATCAAGGAACGTGTGGAATTCGATATGGAGATGATTAAGGAACTCGGCCATTGTTCCGGTATTGAGAATTACAGCCGCTACTTCGATGGACGAAAAGCAGGCGAAAGACCTTACTGCCTGCTCGACTTCTTCCCGGAAGACTATTTGATGATTATCGACGAGAGTCACGTCACCGTTCCACAGATAGGCGCCATGTATGGCGGCGACCGCAGCAGGAAGACCAATCTCGTGGAGTATGGCTACCGTCTGCCTGCCGCCTTCGACAACCGCCCACTCCGCTTCGAGGAGTTCCAGGAAGCTGTCCACCAAGTGATCTACGTCAGTGCGACACCTGCCGACTTCGAGTTGGCAGAGGCTGAAGGCGTCGTCGTGGAACAAGTCATCCGTCCGACAGGCTTGTTGGATCCCGAGATAGAGGTTCGTCCCAGCCAGAACCAGATTGACGACTTGATGGACGAGATCCTGACACGCAGTCATCGTCATGAACGCGTACTCGCGACAACAATCACCAAACGTATGGCAGAGGATTTGACTGGATACTTGTTGGATCATGGTGTCAAGGCAAACTTTATCCACAGTGAGGTGAAGACCTTGGAACGCGTACAGATTCTCAACGACCTCCGTCGGGGTGTCTATGACGTGTTGGTAGGCGTCAACCTGCTTCGTGAGGGACTCGACCTACCAGAGGTATCGCTCGTCGCCATCCTTGATGCTGACAAGGAAGGATTCCTCAGAAACCATCGCAGTCTGACCCAGACAGCAGGCCGCGCTGCCCGTAACGTCAACGGTAAGGTGATCATGTATGCCGACACCATCACCGCCTCCATGCAGCTTACCATCGACGAGACCTTGCGCCGCAGGGAGAAACAGATCAAGTACAATACCGACCACCACATCACGCCGAAGCAGATTGTGAAGAACATCAGTCTGGAGGCCCTCCAGCAGGAGAAGCGTCCTGACGCGAGAGAGCTGTGTCGCGCTATTGCACCTGAGGTTTCCAGCACTCTGGCTGCAGACCCCATCATCGAACGTATGACCAGACCGCAGCTTGAGAAGAGCATCGCGGAGACCAAGCGTCTGATGCAAGAAGCTGCCAAGAGCCTTCAGTTCCTGCAGGCCGCCCAGTATCGTGATGAGATCATCAGGTTAGAAAAGGAACTTGAACTGAAAGAAAGCTAAAAAGCAAAAGGCAAAAACGTGAAAAAAAGACAAAATGGATGTTAATCCATGTAATCCGTGCTTGATTTCTGATTATTATTCGTAAATTTGCCCGAAATTTTAAAACATAACAAGATGAAGAAACTATTTTGCATATTACTGACACTGCTGCCCATGATGGCATCGGCACAGGACAATACTTGGGAACGTATCAATGTTGAACCCGAGCAGAAGGACAATCCAGACGCCAAATATCTGAAGGAAGATGCTGTACCTGAGATTGATGGAAAAATATGTTGGACTAAGTCTATCAGTGCCCCAGGCAAGACAGGCAAGCAGATCTACGACATACTGTTGGCACAGTTGGAGAAGATGACCGGCGAGCCCAATCAGATCAAGAACAGCGTCGTTGCCGTCAAAGATGAGGGAGCCCTTGAACTTGGTGCCGTATTCCACGAGTGGCTGGTGTTCAAGAATGCGACATTCTCACTCGACCAGACACAGTTCAACTACCAGATCCTTGTCAGTTGCTCCGACGGCAAGGCCGATGTGAGGCTGACGCGTATCACATACGACTACGACGTCAATCGCAAGCCCATCCATTATTTGGCTGAAGAATGGATCTCAGACGAATATGCTGTCAACAAGAAGCGCACGAAGCTCTATCCTCTTTCCGGCAAGTTCCGCAGAAAGACCATCGACCGCAAGGATTTCATATTCAACAAGTTTGAGACACTGCTTAACGAAAAACAATGAGCAAGGACCAGATACGCAATTGGCTGAATATCATCTTCATGATAATGGCCGTTATCGGAGTCATCTACTATCTCACTAAGGATCGTATGACTGGCACCTATATCATCTTGATTGCTATGTGCTTCAAGATTGCGGAATCATCTTTGAGAATGATTAAATGAAAGCAAGACTGACACTGCTGTTGACGTTGATGCTGACCATAACTCGTGTTATGGCCCAGGTCACCTACAATCAGATTGACGAGTCGGGTAATATCACCCAACACACTGAGAACAACAACTTCAACAAGCACAACAACGACACCACACGCAATAAGGAGATACCTAAGGGACTCTATGTTTGGACGATTGACAGGAAATTCGGTGACGTGATCCCCAGCGTTCCCGACACCCTGCCCCACCTCTTTATGAACACCACCTTCAATAACGGTGTTTACGGTGAATACAACACTACGGGTAGCAACTACACCTCCCGTCTGAGCCGTATCTTCGTCAATCGTCCTGATATGGCCGACTATTTTATCTTCACCCAGCCATACAGCTTCACGGAAAAGCGCCCAGAGACGTTTCTCTTCATGAACACGCTGTCGCCCTACACCAATATCCAATATGACAACTGCGGCGACAAGACGAACGGAGAAGACCACATCGACGCGAAATTCGCCGTGAATGCAGGAAAGCGCATCAACGTCGGCTTCGACCTTGACTATGCTTACGCGCGCGGCTACTACAGCTATCAGAATCTGTCGCACTTCAACGGTACGCTCTTCGGATCCTATCTTGGAGATCGTTACAACATGCACCTCTTCTTCAATGCCGGCCATAGGAAGGTGACAGAGAACGGTGGTCTCACCGACGACAACCACATCACGCACCCAGAGTCTTTTCCGGATAGTTATGCGGAGAACGAGATGCAGACGATGCTAAAAGACAACTGGAACCGAAACGACCACCAGCATCTGTTCTTAACCCATCGCTACAACATCGGTTTCTACCGCAAGGTCAAGATGACCGAGGCCGAGATCAAGGCCCGTGAGTTCGCGCTGGCCTCCAAGAAAGAGAAAGAAGAGAAGGAACAGCAGAAGCTTGAAGGCAAAGACGGTAGCCCCAACAAGAAGAAAGTCGAACCGCGAAAGCCAACAGGCCGCCCTGAGAACGCCAAGATCATGGGTGCAGAGCCCAAGAAAGACTCACTCGCTGTCGCAGCCATCGACACCACGCGCATCAAGGTAGATGGGCAGGCCGCCATCGACAGTCTGATGCGGGCACAAGCCATTCAAGACTCCATCGACGCCACGATGAAGAAGGAGTATGTACCAGTGACAAGTATCTTCCATACGTTTGAATGGAACAACGACTCACATATCTATCAGGCATACGACACTCCAAGCCAAGTAGAGAACTTTTACAAGAACACCTATTATAAGAAAGGGTTAGAATACGGCAACGACTCCATCTACGACCAAGTGAAGGCCACACAGATGAAGAACACCGTAGGTCTCGCCCTGCTGGAAGGCTTCAACAAATATGTGAAGGCAGGCCTGAAAGGCTTCGTCACCTTCGACCATACCAGCTACCGTATGCCGGACGTATCGGATTCTAAAGTGGCCTATATGAACGACTGGTCAGAGAACAGCGTCAGCCTGGGTGGCGAACTGAGTAAGACGCAAGGCAGGACCCTCCACTTCAAGCTCAGGGCAGAGACCTGGGCCGTAGGACCCTATGCCGGACAGCTGAAGCTCGACTTCAATACCGACGTGAACTTTGCCCTTCTGGGCGACACGATGCGTCTGGCCGCCAAAGCGTTCTTCCACCGTCAGGCACCCGTCTTCCTGCAGAAGCATTTCCACTCGAAGCACTTCTGGTGGGATGACGAAGACAAGAGCATGGAGACGCGGAGTCACATCGAGGGCATCTTCAGCTACGAGAAGACCAACACCAAGCTGCGCGTAGCTATCGACGAGATACAGAATTATATCTATTACGGCATGAGCTACAATGTGGCGAAAGAGGGGCGCAACCTGATGACAGCCGGCGTATTCCAGGAGACGGGCAACATCAATATCCTGACTGCCCAGCTCCACCAGAACTTCCGTCTTGGTCCGCTCAACTGGGAGAACGTCATCACCTACCAGAGCAGCAGCAATCAGGAAGTGCTGCCGCTACCCATGTGGAACTTCTTCTCGAATCTCTATCTGAAGTTCAAGGTTGCCAAAGTGCTGGGTGTGGAACTGGGCGCAGACGCTACCCTCTTCACCAAGTACTACGCCCCTGACTTCTGTCCGATGATCAATCAGTTTGCCGTACAGCAGAATGAGGCCAGCCGTGTAGAGTTGGGTGGATATCCCTTCATCGATGTCTATGCCAATATGGTACTGAAAGGCGTACGTTTCTTCGTGATGATGACCCACGTGAATCACGGTTCAGGCAACCGTATGGCCTTCCTCACCCCCCACTACCCGACGAACAGCAACGTGCTGCATCTGGGTGTTTCGTGGAACTTCTTCAACTAAGCTAAATCAGCAGCAGGCCAATGCTGACGCAGAGGCCGTAGATAAAGATATTACGCGCTGTTTCTCCTAAGCAGAGATTCAGCGCTTTTCCTTGATAGATACGCTTGATCTTCAGATAGGTGAGTATGTGGAGCAGCAGATAGATGAACGGGAACAGGAAGGCCAGCAGATGACCGTTCAGCCAGAACGTTCCGCCCAGAATAACAGCACCGACGCCAACACCCGCGTAGAGTTGCAGACCTGCCTCCGGACCCAGTTTCACGATGATGGTGTTCTTGCCACTCAGACGGTCGTTATCCCGATCGCGGAAGTTATTCACGATCAACAGGGCATCAATCACCATACCGCAAGCCAGCGAGGCGAGGAACACCTGCCACGTAATCGTGTGCAGCTGGACATAATACGTACAGCAGACAGGCACGATGCCGAAGAACACCAGCACGAGGATATCCCCGAGTCCACGATAGGAAAAGAAGGTCGTATAGAGGAAGGCGAAGACCACGCTGAGGATGCCTATCAGCACCATCTCCATCCCACCATACCAGGCAAGCGGCAGACCGACGATACAGGCGATGCAAGTCGTAGCGGCAATAGCCCGCTTCATGGAGTCGAGCTTCACCCACCCCTGCGCACAGGCACGACGGGGCCCGAGACGCGTCTCCGCATCGTCAGCGCCATTGGCGAAATCAAAGAAATCATTAATGAAGTTGGCATCAATCTGCATCGCAAACGCAAACAGCAGACACAGCAGAAATGCTATCCAACTGAAGTCGGCATCAAAATATGAGTCCACATCCGTATAGGCAAGCGCCCCACCAATCATCACTGGTACAGCAGCTCCCGAGAGCGTCTTCGGGCGAGCCGCCAGCAGCCACGCCTTCACAGAATCAGTCTTGATTTTAGTCTCTTCCATCACTATTTTGCTGAATTTTCTTGCAAAAGTAATCAGTTTTTTGTATATTTGCAAAAATATTCGCCACTTTTTATGATTAGCAATAGCCCAAGTCTGGATTTAGTAGAGTTCATCGAGACCCAAATCCTCCCCAGATATGCCGAATTCGACCGTGCACACAATCTGGAGCACGTCACGCGCGTCATCCGCAATTCACTGGAACTTGTCAAGAGCACAGGGGCCGACATCAATATGGTCTATACCATAGCCGCCTATCACGATCTGGGCATGTCGGGCCACAGAGCCGACCATCACCTGCGTGGCGGCAAGATCCTCGCTGCCGACGCCAGACTGAAGAAGTGGTTCTCGCCCGAACAGCTTAAGATCATGAAGGAAGCCGTAGAAGACCATCGGGCTTCTGCCAGTCGTGCGCCACGCAGCATCTACGGCAAGATTGTGGCCGAAGCAGACAGAGATATCGACAGTGATACCGTCTTCCGTCGCACCATCCAGTATGGACTCAGCAACTATCCCGAACTCGACCGGGAGGGCCATTGGAAACGTTTCCAAGAGCACATGCAGAGCAAGTATTCGAAAGATGGCTATATCAAGCTATGGATTCCCAACTCCCCCAACGCCCAAAGGCTGAATGCGCTGCGCAACATCATCGCCCAGCCCGAACAGCTGCGCAAGGAGTTTGAACGACTCTTCGACGACGAGACACAGCCCTAAGGCTCGCCGCTACCTGAGGTACATATAATAGATGTATGCGAGTACTGCCACAAGCACCAAAGTAACGACAGTACGCACCATACACGACACCACGCGCTTGATAATCAGAAACGCGAGGATGATGGCCGCCAGCATGGCGGCATAATAGCCTATGTTCTCCATTCTTATTTAAACATTTTTCTAAACTCTGTGGGGACTGGTGTTTCAAACTCCATCGGCTCTCCCGTCACCGGATGATGGAAGCAGAGCAGCCACGCATGGAGGCAGAGACGATGCAACGGGTCGTCGCCGTTACCGTACTTCGGATCGCCACAGACAGGATGCCCCATATCGGCCGAGTGCACACGGATCTGATTCTTACGTCCCGTCTCTAGTTTAAACTCCACCAGAGAGTGCTCTGTCGTACGATCCAGCACATGATAGTGTGTCACCGCATACTTTCCTCCGTTATCTACTGGTGATGAGTAAGTTATATACGCCTTGTTGTCTTTCAGCCAATTAGCGACAGTACCCTCATCATGCTCCATTTCGCCAGAGCAGACAGCCACATAGCGACGGTCGTACACGATGTCGTGCCAGTTGTGTTCGAGGATCTGTTCCGTCTCCATATCCTTCGCATAGACCATCAGTCCGCTGGTGTCACGATCCAAGCGATGCACCACGTGCGCCGTACACTTCTGACGCGACTTCTTGAAGTAGTCATCCAACACCGACTTGACGTTCAGCGACGAGTGGCCGGCAGCCATCGAGAGGATACCAATGGCCTTCTCGACTACGATGAGCCACTTATCTTCGTAAACAATTTTCACGTATCTACTCTTGAAGCCTTGCTGGTTGCGTTTGGTCTTCGACACCGCAATCTTCATGCCGCGCTCCAGCGGGAAGTCAAACTGCGAGACGGTCTTACCGTTCACCTTGATACCCCTGCCCTGCAGCGTAGCCTTGATTTTCGACTTCGACTGCGGCACGTTTGCCAACAGCCATTCCAGCAGCGGCATCGGTTCTGCCACCGTATAGTGCTCGTAGTCACCCTCACGATTATAGCCTGCGTTGTATCTCATTGATGATCATTTACTCGATTTCACGCTGCAAAGTTACGGAAAATCGAGTGAAATACAAAAAAAACTGCCATTTTTCCGCACTACACGCATCAAGAAAATGGATACTCTGCCGAATATCGACAAAGTATCCACCACGTTTAGTATATTAGTAAAAGTAGTATAATCAATAGAACTTGAAGTAGCGGCGGGCATTGTTGTAGCTGATGTCCTCCACCATACGACCGAGAATCTCCATATCGCAGGGCAGCAGACCCTTCTCCACATCGTTGCCGAGCAGATTGCAGAGGATACGACGGAAGTACTCGTGACGCGGATAAGAGAGGAACGAGCGAGAGTCGGTCAGCATACCCACGAAACGGCTCAGCAGACCCAGCACTGAGAGAGCGTTCATCTGCTTGATCATACCGTCCATCTGGTCGTTGAACCACCAGCCCGAACCAAACTGGATCTTGCCCGGCTCGCCACCCTGGAAGTTACCCAGCATCGTAGCGATGACCTCATTGGCACAAGGATTCAGGGTGTAGAGGATGGTGCGTGTGAGCTTGCCCTTCATGTTCAGCTTGTTCAGGAAGTGCGACATCGCCTTAGCGGTGTTGAACTCACCGATAGAGTCGAAGCCCGTATCAGCGCCCAGCTGGTTGAACATAGCCGTATTGTTGTTGCGGATAGCGCCATAGTGGAACTGCTGTGTCCAGCCTGCGTCGGCGTCCATCTCGGCCATCACGGTCAGGAAGCAGTTCTTGAACTGACGTACCTCCAAGTTGGAGAGCCGCTGGCCGCGCATAGCCTTCTCGAAGATCGTCTCAATCTGCGAGTCGGTGTATTCCTCGTCGTAGAACTCCTCGATACCGTGATCGGAGAGCTTGGAACCCTGCTCTGCGAAGAAGTCATGACGCTTCTGGAGTGCATCGACCATATCGGCAAACTTCGTGATGGTGACACCGCTGACCTGCTCCAGCTGGTTCACATAGAGCGAGAACTCAGGAGCATCGATGTTCATCGCCTTGTCAGGACGCCATGCAGGGATCATGATGGGATCGTCGGCAGCCTTGTGCTTGGCATACTCGATATGATTGTGCAGGTCGTCAACGGGATCGTCGGTCGTGCAGACGCACTCCACGTGATAGTGCTTCATCAGGCCGCGGGCCGAGAACTCGGGCTGCTTCAGCTTCTCGTTACACTCGTCGAAGATCTCGCGAGCCGTCTTGGGCGACAGCAGCTTGGTGATGCCGAAGGCCGTCTTCAGCTCGAGGTGTGTCCAGTGGTACAAGGGGTTGCGGAAGGTATAGGGCACCGTCTCTGCCCACTTCTCAAACTTCTCCCAGTCGCTGGTGTCCTTACCTGTACAGTACTTCTCATCGACGCCGTTGGTACGCATAGCGCGCCACTTGTAGTGGTCACCGCCGAGCCACAGCTCCGTGATGCTCTTGAAACGATGGTCGGTAGCCACCATCTCGGGAATCAGATGACAGTGATAGTCGATGATGGGCATCTTAGCCGCATGATTGTGATACAGGTCCTGTGCCACCTGGGTCTCCAGAACGAAGTTATCATCATTAAACTGCTTCATAAATCTTTTTTGTTTTAGAGGTTCGTTTTAAATTTTCCGCAAAGATACTACTTTTTTCGAAGAAATGCACTATCTTTGCACAAAATAATTCACGTAAACGTTTTAATTATTCCATGCACAGCAGGATTCTACTCATCTATACAGGCGGTACGATCGGCATGAACCGCAACCCGCAGACGGGCGCCTTGGAGCCCTTCGACTTCGAGCATCTGCTCCACAACGTGCCCGAACTGGAACAGTTTGACACGCAGATCGACACCTATCAGTTCCAGCCGCCCATCGACTCCAGCGACATGACGCCAGCCCGATGGACCGACATCTCGCACTGCATCGCCGACCGCTACGAGCAGTACGACGGCTTCGTGGTGCTGCACGGCACCGACACGATGGCCTACACCGCCTCTGCCCTCTCCTACATGCTGGAGAACCTGACGAAGCCCGTCATCTTCACCGGTAGCCAGCTGCCTATCGGCCAGCTGCGCACCGACGGCAAGGAGAACCTGATCACGGCGGTGGAGATAGCAGCGGCCAAGGACGAGGAAGGCCATGCGATGGTGCCTGAGGTGGGCATCTTCTTCGGCGGTCATCTGCTGAGGGGCAACCGCACCACGAAGCAGAGCGCCGAGGAGTTCAACGCCTTCGAGTCGTTCAACTATCCCCACCTCGTCGATGCCGGTGTGAACATCACCTACCATCGTGAGCGCATCCTCAAGCCCGACTATGCCAAGCCGATGACGCCCCATTTCAGGCTCGACAACAATGTAATCATCTTCTCGCTCTTCCCAGGCATCCGCGAAGACCTCATCCGTCATATCATCCACACGCCCAACCTGAAGGCCATCGTGATGCGCACCTTCGGCTCGGGCAATGCCCCGCAGAGCCCTTGGCTGCTGAATGCCTTAAGAGAAGGTACGCGCAACGGCAAGGTGATCGTCAACATCAGTCAGTGTCTGCAGGGCGCCGTCGAGATGAGCCGTTACGACTGCGGCTATCATCTGCAGGAGGCGGGCGTCATCAGCGGCAAGGACATGACGGTAGAGTCGGCCGTCACCAAGCTGATGTTCCTCCAGAGCCATTATCCCGACGATCCCGACACCGTGCGTCACCTCATGACGCAGAGCATCCGCGGTGAAATCACCGCCCATCCCTAGGACTGCCTATAACCTAGGATCGCCTAGGACCGCCTAGGACTGCCTAGGATAGCCTAGGATAGCCTAGAATCCCCTAGCCCTTCCTCTCCAGCTCCTGCCTCAGCGCAGCGAGCTCAGCCTTCAGCCGACGGTTTTCGGCCTCGAGCGCCCGCATGGCAGCCTCCTGCTGCTGGCGATAGCCTGTCCGGGCCGCATACATCCGCTCCTTGATGCCGCCCTCCTTCACAAAACGCTCCTCCAACTTCCCGATATACGAGCACATCATCGTGTCCGTCTGATGGCACAGCGTCAGCAGCAGATTCGCCATCTCCTCAGCGTTCATCTTTGCCACCAGCGGCGCATAGGCCGCATAGTCGTTGTGCGAGTGGCAGAACTGCCTGAGCCGACGCTGACGCTCACTTCCCGACGGCCAGAGTGCAAGGTGGCGCGTGTTCAGATAGTCATGATAGTCGGCGCGCAGTTCCTGCAGACTGCCGCGCGCCACGTTCAGCAGCTTGATCTCCATCTCCGAGCTGGTCTGCCCGTCTTCGCTACCCTCCACGATGTTCTGCTTGCCGGAGCGGGCGGCCTGCACCATCTGATCGACCGTCCGGTCGCCGTAGGGAGGCAGGAATCGCCTACAGAACTCCACCGTCAGCTGATAGATCGTATCGCTCTTGCGATAGAAATAGAGGTCCTTCCAGACCACAGCCTTCTTCAATACCGATTTCTCTTTGTCATTTTCCATATTTTTCTGATTTAAGGAGTAAAATGATAGCGCAAAGATACTGATAATATCTGATACGGCCAAATTTTTCGGCAAAAAAACTACCCCGACACCGAATTGTGCCGAGGCAGAAATGAGTAATGCCCGTATTTTGGTGTTGTTACTTGATGAATTGGCTACGCCGATTTATCGGCGCGGCATAGGTTGAGAGCAAGCTCTCACTTCTTGATGAACTCCACGCGGCGGTTCTTGGCGCGGCCTGCCTCGGTGGCGTTGTCGGCAACAGGTTCATGAGAGCCCTTACCTACGGCACGCATGTTGAACGGATCGCAGCCTAAGCCTTCGAGGGCCTTCACGACGGCCTCAGCGCGCTGCTGAGAGAGCGGGTCGTTGATCTTGTCGGAGCCCTGATTGTCGGTATGTCCCTGCACCTCGAAGCGAGCCGTCGGGTTCTTCTTCATATAGTCGGCCACCTTCTGGATCTCGGCCATCGACTCAGGCTTCAGAGTAGCCTTGCCCGTCTCGAAGAGGATGTTGTTGGTGACGAACTTACCCGTCTCGGCAATAGCCTTCTCAACGGCAGAGAGATCGGTGGTCTGACGCTGATAGAGGTCAGCAGCACCCTTGGCGAGAATCACATGACCAATGCCACGATATGGGTAATCATCCTGAACATGGAATTCGAAACGACTGGGAGCCGCCACATTCGGCAGATTGATGACACGCTGACCATTGATATAGTATTTGAAAGCACGCTTGTTGAACGAGATAGCAAAATGGTTCCACTGTCCATATTTAACACATTTCTGCAAATCATCCCATTGCAAATCGCCAGTCACCTCACCTGAAGCACCGCCACCCTTCTTAAATGAATAGTTGCCGTAAGCATCCGGAGACCAAGGGCGGAACATCTTATAGATATTTGCAATCTCGTCGTCACCTTGATAGAAGTAGATATGCCAATTCATCTGGGGTATATCACCAGGCTTGCACATAAACTCCTCCCACTCGAGGGTGAAGACATCAGGCAGATAAGACTTCATATTCTGCATCAGAGGGGAGAAAACAGTAGTTCCTGAGGTATTGCTGTGCGCATACTTCTTGCCGTTGACGGAAGCCACTTCCAGACTGCCATCACTGATATCCCACTTGGAGGGGAACTCGCCCATCTGCTCACCAGCGAAGTCATCCTCAAAGAGGATCACACTACCGCGAACGAAGTCACTCTTCTGGCTCTTGGCATCAACGGGCGTATCATCGTCCTCGGCCTCGTCGAGGTCGGCCTCATCGCCTTTCGACTTCTTGGAACCTTTCTTTTTATTCAGGACGGCGTCAGAAGCATCACTAGCCTCTTTGTCAGCCTTACGCTCCACATTGCGCTCTACGGCGTTCTTGGCTGCATCGACAGCCTTGTCCTTAAGTCTGTTCAGCCAGCCCTGGGCATCGGCGTTTACTGAGAAGGCTATCGCCAGCATCAGCATGAGAAAAAGTCTTTTCATCATAATTATATCTAGTTTTTAGTTAAAATAAATAATCTGCTGCAAAGATAAGGAATTTATTCCATAGTTCCAAATTTTTCGGCCACAAATTACCTTAAAAAAGCACGGGCCTATTTTTTCAGGCAACTCATTGATTCCGGACAAGTTGTCTAGTCATTTAGTCAAAATGTCATTTAGTCATTTTCGTTTTTGATACTCTGTCATTGCTCACAATATAATAAAAATATATTTTTATTATATTGTGGCTGAAACTGGAGTGTCCAGATTCGATTTTGACTAAATGACTAAATGACTAAATGACTTCTTTGAACCATCAAAAATCGATGCGTGCTTTTTTGCGTGCTTTTTTGGCGTTTAAATTTGGAAGACCTATGAATTTTTCGTACCTTTGCATTGTCAACGGAAAAAGACGGAATTTGCGCCCTAACTAGGTAACAAATTTTTCCTGGCGCGCGGACACTTGTTTCCCAGTAAAAGCACAAAACGACGTCGATTCGGAGACTGATGAAAAAATTTTCGTTCTTTGACTTGCTGATTACAATTAAAATGCGTATCTTTGCCCACGACAATTCATTTGTATAACTAAAAGCAAATACGATTATGAAAGAACTGAAAGGGACAAAGACAGAGAAAAACCTGCAGGAAGCATTCGCAGGCGAGAGTATGGCACGCAACAAGTACAGTTACTGGGCTTCGAAGGCCAAGAAGGACGGTTATGTACAGATAGCAGCCATTTTCGAGGAGACGGCCAACAACGAGAAGGAGCATGCCAAGCTGTGGTTCAAGTTGCTCGAAGGCGGTGCCATCAAGAGCACAACGGAGAACCTGGAAGCTGCTGCCAACGGTGAGAACTTCGAGTGGACCGACATGTATGCCCGCATGGCTAAGGAGGCTCGTGAGGAGGGATTCGACGAGATCGCCGAGAAGTTTGAAGGCGTGGCCAAGATCGAGAAGGAGCACGAGGAGCGCTACCGCAAGTTGCTCGACAACATCAATAAGGAACGCGTATTCTCAAAGGACGGCGACGTCATCTGGCAGTGCTCTAACTGTGGTCATATCGTGGTTGGCAAGAAGGCACCCGAGGAGTGCCCCGTCTGCAATCACCCACAGGCTTACTTCCAGGTAAAGGCCGAGAATTACTAAAAGCCCTTCATTTTTTTAGGCACGGATTCTTGGACGAGCCAAGCGGCAAAGCCGAGCGAACGCGGCTCTCATTCTGAGAGACACTGTTTTTATCAGCACTTAGAGCCGTGTCTTTATTTATAAAGCCGTGTTAATCCGTGCCAACTACCAAACTATTGGAGGAGGATCTGGAGAATGCGCTCTGCGGTACGACCATCCCAACGGTCAGGCAGGGCGCATTTCTTCCACTCGCCACTGACCATATTTTTCATAGCCTCACTGAGCTTACCGGCATCCTCACCGACCAGCACATTGGAGCCCACGCTGACCGTCTCCTGATGTTCGGTATAGTTGTTGAGCGTGATACAGGGCACACCATTGAAGGTAGCCTCTTCGGCCACATTGCCCGAATCGGTGATCACGCCTGCGGCATGAGCCGTCAGCCAACCAAATTCAAGATATGATAGCGAATTGATAACCAATATGTTATCAAACTTATCAGAATCCTTTGCTTTAATATCGCAAACCACCTGACTCGCACTGCCGCGAAGAGGCGCTATGATGGGCATATCACCAGCCGAAGCCGCCATCGCCGAGAGCATCTTCGAGAGGTTGTCCGTATCGGCTATCAAGGCCTTACGGTTCAGTGTGAAGACCAGATAGCGCTGACTGTCGAGCACACCGTCCAGCGATGACATGTCAGGCTTTTTCAATCGTCCGTGATTGAATCTCAGCGTGTCCATCAGGATGTTTCCGACCATATAAGTCTGTGAGTTTTCCGACTGCTCACGCGTAGCCACACCCGTGCTGCGCACACCCGCCGTGAAGAGATAATCGCTCAGTGCGTCGATGACCAGCCGGTTGATCTCCTTCGGCATATTGATGTTGAAAGAGCGCGTGCCAGCCACGAGATGAGCCAGACGGATGCCGCGCTTCTTGGTGACGATAGCCGCCGCCATTGTCGAGGCGAGATCATCGACGACGATCACCACATCGACGGCATGCTCGTCGAGGAAACGGTCGAAGGCCGCCATCACCTGACTCGTGATTTCATTGAGACTCGTGGAGTTGACCCCCAGGAAGAACTGCGGACGGGGCATCTGCAGGTCGTCGAAGAGCGACGGCTCCAGCGTAGGATCGTCGGGCGAGCCCGCATAGACCAGCAGGCACTCAGCCTCAGCATGATGATCAATCGCTCTGACGAGGGGCGACACCTTGACAAAATTCGGTCTGGCACCAGCCAGGATACAGATAGTCTTCTTCATCTTCTCACCTATTTTTCTGCAAAGATAAGAAATTAATCCGAAATATTTGTTTATTTCACCAAAAATAATTATCTTTGTAGCGAAATCTAAAACAAAAATAATATAAACATATAGAAATATGTATTTTACAAAAGCTATCAAACGACTAACGATCCTCGCCGCACTGGCGCTCACCTGTCATACAGTCGATGCCCAACAGATCAAAGCCGCCCGTTCGCACTACTCCACCGAAGACGGCTTATGCAGCAATGCCATATCGATGCTCTACCAAGACGATCTGGGCTATATCTGGATTGCCACCTGGAACGGTCTGTCGCGCTTCGACGGGTATAACTTCTACAACTACAAGACGGGCAACGGCAGCCGCATCAAGAACCTGCACAACCGCATCCGCGACCTGGCCATCGACCAGTCGCAGAACATCTGGCTGCTGATGTACGACAACCGCGTGTTCGTGCTCAACCGCGCCACCGACCAGATCACCAACCCCTTCAAGGCCTATAAAGGCAACTACGAATTCCGCGCCAGATGTCCGTTGCTGACAAGCAGCACAGGCAAAGTGTTTGCCAGCATGAACGACGGTCATCTCTACATGATGGAACTCGACCGCAAGGGACTGAAAAGCGAGCAGATAGCCGCCGACGGCGTTGCCATCACCTGCCTGGTCGAGGGCTTTGAGGACGAGATATGGATCGGCACCAAGAAAGGCATCCACAGGCTGGACCGCACCAACCTGAGCATTGAGCGGAATGCCATCCTGCAGAACGAGTCGATCACCTCTCTCCACGCCCACGGCTTCAGCATCTACGCAGGTACCGCCAGCGGTGCCATCTACTCGTTCGTCTATGGTCAGGAACCGAAACTGCTGCGCAAGCCGACAGGAATGGAAGTATTCAGTCTGTTTGTGGACAGCAAAGAACTCATCTGGTTCTGCGACGACCGGATGGGTGCCTCACAACTCAACCCGAAGACAGGCAAAGAGAAATTCTTCCAGCAGTACGTGCCCGTGCCCGAATATGACGGTCGCGGCGGCGTGTTCAACGAGAGCAACGGTACCGTCTGGATGGTGATGAATCACGGCGGATTCGGCTACTACAACCGCGAAAAGGACGTCGTAGAGTATTTCCATAACGACCCTTCAAACCCCTGGAACCTCGCCAACACCGTCTATACGGCGCTGGAGCTGCCCGAGGGTGTCGTCTGGGAATCCACGAGCCACCGAGGACTTGACAAGCTGGAAATCCTCCGCAACAACATCGTCAGGGTAAGACCTATCCCCAACGCCACGACGGCGATGGAGAACGAATTCAGGGCGATGCTCTACGACGCGCAGCGCAAACTGCTCCTGCTGGGCAACAAGAGCAGCAGCCTCTTCCTGAAATACGACAACGGCAACGAGAGCGTAATCACCCACGACTCGCAAGGCCACCCGCTGGGCCGACTCTACGGCATCACGAAAGGCGCCAAGGGCAACTACTGGATCTGTTCGAAAGACAGCGGTCTCTTCAAGATGTCGCCCGACGGCAGCGGCTGGAACATCGAGAAATACAGCCATCGAAAAGGCGACAAGCAGAGCCTCAGCTCGAACAAAGCCTACCAGGCCACCGAAGACAAATACGGCAACCTCTGGATAGCCACCTACGGCGGCGGCGTGAACATGATGAAGATGGAAAACGGCAAGCCCACATTCCTCTATCCCGGCAACGGCATGCCAGGCTATCCTGAAGGCACCCATCTGAACGTGAGAACCATCGCCAGCGACGGCGAAGGCCATGTGTGGGCAGGCACCTCCGACGGCATCCTCCTCCTGTCGTACAAAGACAAGAAGATGAAGGTCGAGCAGCTGAAGATGCCTGCATCCAGCGACAAGATGCTGATGAGCAACGACATCGTATGCATCCGCCGCGACAACAAGGGCGTGATGTGGGTAGGCACCAACGGCGGCGGCATCGCCCACAGCATCGGGAAAGACGAAGACGGCGCCTGGCTGTTCGACACCTTCGACACACAAAGCGGACTCCCCTCCGACGAGATCCGCAGCATCACCTTCGACCAGCGCGGCAACACTTGGTTTTCGACCGAGCACGCCATCTGCTCGTTCGACGCGAACAAGAACATCATCACCACCTTCTCCCATCTGGACGGTGTCGACGAGACCAGAATCTCTGAGGGTGGCGCTATCTGCAACGGCAACGGCGATATCCTGTTCGGCACACTCGACGGCTACTACATCGTGGACCGCAAGAAACTGATGACCGACAACGGTGCACTGCTGAAGCTGCAGATCACTGACTTCTTCATCAACGACGTGTTGCAGAGTCCGAGACTGACCAGTACATACGACTACTATGTGCCTACCAGCAAGCGCGTAGAACTGCCGACGGGCAACGACAACTTCGCCTTCCGCTTCGCCGCGATGAACTACCAGCTGCAGCATCGTATGCACTACCAGTATATGCTCGAAGGCTACGACAAGGACTGGCGGAATGCCGGCAAAGACCGCATGGCCTTCTATAGTGGCGTGCCGGCCGGCACCTACACCTTCAAGGTGAAAGCCTTCCTGCTGGAATCGCCCGACCAATACGACCTCCGCACCATCGAAGTCGTCGTACCCAACACCTTCCTGCTGTCGCCTACGGCCATCATCATCTACGCGATACTGCTGATACTGCTGGCCGTTTTCATATTCATCAGATACAGGCGGGCGATCAAGGCACTCAAGTACAATCAATAAAAAATGCTAAAAGGTTTGGCTGATTCACGAATTAGCCTTACCTTTGCACCCAGAATACGGGTCGTGCCGCATAGATCGGGATACTCTACATTAAAAAAAACTTTGAGACCGTTTCCCTTGCCAATGGCGGGCCACAGTCCATCCTTCACAGGAGAGCAGTAATGCCGGTGGATTACAACAGCAGGGAGCACTCATATCGTGTGAAACAGGAGTTTTCACCAAATCATCGGCACGTACCCGCTTTTTTTCGTGAAAAGCTAAATACTGAATAATTATGTTTTCTGGAATTATCGAGGAGTTTGCTACGGTTGTAGCTATTCAAAAAGACAGGGAGAATATCGATTTCACGCTGAAATGCTCATTTGTCGACGAGCTGAAGATCGACCAGAGCGTCGCCCACAACGGCGTCTGCCTCACGGTGGTCAGGATAGAGAACGGCACCTATACGGTGACGGCGATGAAAGAGACGCTGGACCGCACGAACCTGGGTCTGCTGCAGATAGGCGACAAGGTGAACGTGGAGCGCTCGATGCTGATGAACGGTCGTCTGGACGGTCATATCGTACAGGGACACGTCGACGAGACCGCCAAGTGCATCGCGATGGAAGATGCCGACGGCAGCACCTATTTCACCTTTGAGTATCCGGAGAACAGAGAGATGGCGAAGAAGGGCTACTTCACCGTAGATAAAGGCAGCGTCACCGTCAATGGCGTGAGTCTTACGGTGTGCAATCCGACGAGCAATACGTTCCAGGTGGCCATCATCCCCTACACCTTCGAGCACACCAATTTCTGCGACATCAAGGTGGGCACCGTCGTCAACCTCGAATTCGACATCTTAGGCAAATATATTGCCAGACTACAACAGTTATAGGATTCCCTTTACAACAGCAATTCTGACGGGGCGGAGATGAAAGTCTCTGCCCCGTGTTGTATCAGGAAGTCGCGGTCGCGAAAGCCCCAGAGCACGCTGATACAAGGCAGGCCGCTATTGCGGGCCGTCAGGATATCCACATCGCTGTCGCCGACATAGACGGCATTCTCCTTCCCCACCCCCAGTTGTCGAAGCGCCTCGATCACGGTGTCGGGAGCGGGTTTCTTGCGGATCCCCTCAGCCTCATGCTCTCCGATGGCCACCTCGATGGTATCAGGAAAGAAGTGACGCATCAGCTCCTGCGTAGCCAGCATGAACTTATTGCTCACCACCGCCGTACGGCAGCCCTTAGCCCTCAGCGCAGCCAGCATCTCGGGAATCCCGTCGTAGGGTCGCGTGGTGTCAAGAGAATGCGCCATATAATGCTGCCGGAACGTGGCGAAGGCTGCATCAAACTGTGGATTGTCGGCTCCCTGGGGCACTGCCCGTTCCATCAGCAGGCGTACGCCGTTGCCAACAAATCGGCGGACATCCTCGATTGAGTGTTCCGGCAGCCCGGACTGCCGCAGGGCATAGTTCACCGAAGCAGCCAGATCAGTCAGCGTATCAAGCAACGTCCCGTCAAGGTCGAAAATATAGGTGCTGTAAGTCTTCATCGTTTGCTGCGGGTTATCATCGTGCGTACCTTATTATTATACTTATCAGCCTTGAGCAGTTCCTCGATCGTAAGATGCATACGGTATTTCCAGTGATTGTAAGGGTCGCTGGGCACATTGATACGTTCTTCGCGCGGTGACTTCGAGCGCAGTTCACCGTCCATCGCCAGCCAGTCTTGCAGAGACAGCAGACAGAGCATCGACGGACAATAGAGATGACGCGCGATGATCTCCTCGGCCAGATGGGCAGGCAGGTGCTCAGGGGCGCGTCCCTGTTTCTGGAGCATCGAGACATAGTAGCGCTGGGTACGTTCCGGACTCTCCTCCCACCAAAGCCGCAAGGGCGGCATATCATGCGTCGAGAAGGTGGCCACACTCCGATACGGGTTACCGTCAAGGTGGGCAAACTCAAAGCCGCTCTGCTTCGGCATCGACTGAATCTCCAGCGTCAGCACACGCAACTGGTCGAGCACAGGCGCCACACAGTCGGGAAGCATCCCCAGATCCTCAGCACAGCACAGCATCCGGGTACCGCCAAAAACATCTTTCAGTCTGTGGATGGCATTCGCACCCCAGAACATATTGTGACGCTGATAATAGTAATTGTTGTAGAGACGCAGATAGGCATCCTTTTCCTCAGCCGTCAAGGCCTCATAGACCGACTCCTGATAGGCACCGATGCGCGGATGATACATGCCGGGCTGCTCGGGATCCTCGAGGAACAGCACGTTGCTGACCAACCGATAAAGGCCGTCACGGATCCAGAGGCTGTTCTCATCGCCCTTTCCCTCGAAACAGTCACGGATCTTCTTCTGCGTGTCATACTCCGGCTTCAGGTCATAGAACCCATAGCTGCGCGGCACCAGGAAGTGTTCGCGGACGTAGGGCGCATGCATACCGAAGAGACGGTCGAGCACGCGGTCGTTGATGAATGGACGCGTCAGCAGTTCCTTGCGGAACGGGAGTCCGAAATACTCAATCTCCCCTACCGTCATCGGCAGAGCCGGCGAGAAATGTCCCATAAGGCCGAAGAGGTATTCATTCGGTATCTCCCAGATACGGAAGAATCCCAGCACATGATCGATACGGATGGCATCGAAATACTGCTCCATCCAGCGCAGGCGATGACGGAACCAAGCCGTCAGCTTCGGGCTCCACCTGTAGGTCGGGAAGCCCCAGTTCTGCCCATTCAGCGAGAAAGCATCGGGCGGTGCTCCCGTCTGGGCATCCAGATGGAACAGTTCCGGACGGGTGGCCGTCTCCACACTCTCACGGTTCACCCCGATGGGCACGTCGCCCTTCAGCACGATGCCTTTCGAACGGGCATAGTCGGCAGCCGCCTTCAACTGACAATGAAGATGATACTGGACGTAATAGACGAGGGAAGAGTGAAGAGTGAAAAGTGAAGAGTGATTCGCACACCAGAGGGCATAGGGTTCGAGCCAATCCTTATTGTCGTCAAACCACGCCTTGAAATCCTTCGAGTCCAGCGTCTGCTGACCGCGCTCAGCAAAAAGTTCTACAACATAACTCTCCTTGACACGAGCAACAGCCTCGTAGTCGGAATAGCCGAGGACGTTGAGTTCCTGACGCTGACGGCGGAAGGCTGTCATCTTCGTCTTATTCTTCAGGATGCCCAGTGCCTCAAGATCCAGATACTGCGGGTGGAGCGCAAAGGCCGAGACGATGTTATAAGGATAGGAATCGCTCCAGGAGTGCGAGTTGGTGGTATCATTGACGGGCAGCAGCTGAATCATCTTCATGCCTGTGGCAGCCACCCAGTCGACAAACCGCTTCAGGTCGCCGAAGTCACCAACACCACAGGAATGTTCACTCCTCAGCGAGAATACCGGCACCACGACACCAGCCGCCCGCCACGTCTGCTCCTTCACCCTCAGCGTCTCACCATAGGCAACGACCACCGTACCGTCGGGAATCCCCATCTGATCGGAAGCTATCAGGCCCTCCGTCGTGCGGTTGTCACCCTCCTCCCAGGCTATCAGGGTATGCGTCGCATCGTCGATAATGACATACTTGTACTCTATCGGCAACGGGATAGCATCCACATTGACGGACAACAGCCAGTCGTAGCGTCCCAGATACTCCATCCTCAGATAGCGTGCAGGATTCCAACTGCCCAGAGCCGGATGACTGCCGACAACGGCCATCGCCTGTCCGGACTTCAGCTGCGGCGCCGACACGCGAAACAGGATCGTCTTGCGGTACAAAGGGACACGCAAGGCCTTGACCTCCTCGTCGCACGACATATGTTCCATAGTCTGGTAGGCACGACTGTAAAGATGATATTGCAAGGGAATCTCCCGCCACTGGTCAGCCAGCACGTAATTCTTCGAAGGGTCAAAGTAATAGACACGGGGAACGGCCGTCCATTCGCGACGGAGCACGTTCTCATCAGCGTCTTCCACCTGATAATAGTAAGAGAAGGAGGCTATCGGATGCTGGCGCGACTCGACCGCAGAGGTCTCGAGTTCCCACTGCCAGCCATCAGTCGTCGTCATCATCTGCCGGCGGCTCTTCTCTGTCCCGTCGAGGCTCCTGTAGGTGATCATCACCCAGAGGTTCTCGCCCCATTGGGTACCATAGTTTATAGTGAATTTCAACTTCATATGCTCAATATTTCATTGCAAAGATACAAAAAAGTTGGAATTCAGAGTTATGAGTTGAGACTTTTTTGTAACTTTGCAGCAATTTTTAATGAACATCGAGATGAAAGCAATAAAAAAGCAGCATTACCTGATAGCCATCGTTATCTGCGTAGCATGTATCATTGGATTGTGTATCTACTATTTCGTAGGTAATTTCTCCCAGTCTGACAAGACGGAATATGTCTATATCTACGACACCGACAATCTGGACGATGTGTCAAAGAAATTATCAGCATTCTCCACAGAACGGGCTATCACAGCATTTCGGCTGATGGCCCGCCACAGCGGTTATGCAGACCACATCCGGAGCGGTCGATACGAAGTGCGCCCCGACGAGAGTACCATAACGGTTTTCCGTCATCTGAAGAACGGTCATCAGAGTCCCGTCATGCTGACCATTCCGGAGAGCCGGACGACAGACAGACTGGCCGGTGCTTTGTCAAAGAAACTGATGCTTGACAGCGCCTCTGTCGCCATCTTGCTCAAGGACTCATCGTTTTGCGCCAAACTGGGTTACGACCCAGCCAATATCGTCTGTCTTTTCGTGCCCAACACCTATGAGGTGTGGTGGAACACGTCGCTGGACAACCTAATGGCCCGCATGCAGAAAGAGCACGACCACTTCTGGGATGCCGACCGTACGGCTAAGGCTAAGGCCATCGGTCTCACCCCGAACGAAGTCTGCACGCTGGCCAGCATCATCGACGAGGAGACAGCCAACAATGCTGAGAAACCGATGATCGCGGGTATGTATATCAATCGCCTGAACAAAGGGATGCCCCTTCAGGCAGACCCCACCATCAAATTCGCCCTTCAGGACTTTGCACTGCGTCGCATCTATCACGATATGCTGACCTACAACAGTCCTTACAACACCTATCGTAACATCGGACTGCCCCCCGGCCCCATCAAGATAGCCTCTGTCGCCGGCATCAACGCCGTACTGAACCGCGTGGAGCACAACTATCTGTATATGTGTGCCAAGGAAGACTTCTCCGGTACCCATAATTTCGCCGCTACCTATCAGGAGCACCTCAGGAATGCGGCCAAGTATTCCAAGGCCCTCAACGACCGGGGAATCAAATAAAATAAATGATTTGATGTTATTTCGAATATTTTTCGTAATTTTGCAGCCAAAAATAGAAATATCAAGGATATATGGAAGAGAAAATCATTAATGAAAGCGAAGAGAAGAAATCAGTAAGCTTTATTGAGCAGAAGGTGAAAGACGACCTTGCAGCCGGCAAGAACGGCGGCAGACTTCAGACCCGTTTCCCACCAGAGCCCAATGGCTACCTGCATATCGGTCACGCCAAAGCCATCGCCATCGACTTCGGACTGGCCAAGAAATATGGCGGCACCTGTAACCTCCGTTTCGACGACACAAACCCCATCAAAGAGGATACCGAATACATCGAGAGCATCGAGAACGACATCAAGTGGCTGGGATTCCAGTGGGCCAACGTCTACTATGCCAGCGACTACTTCCAGGAGTTGTGGGATTTTGCCGTATGGCTCATCCAGCAAGGCCGCGCCTACGTCGACGAGCAAAGCTCAGAGGTCATCGCCCAGCAGAAGGGTACGACGACCAGCCCGGGAACCAACAGTCCGTTCCGCGACCGTCCCGTCGAAGAGAACCTGCGCCTCTTTGAGTTCATGAACAGCGGCAAATGCGAACCAGGCACGCTGGTACTTCGCGCCAAGATTGATATGGCCCATCCGAACATGCTGTTCCGCGACCCGCTGATCTACCGTGTGCTCAACATCCCCCATATCCGTACCGGCAACAAGTGGAACGCCTACCCGATGTACGATTTCACGCACGGACAGAGCGACTACCTCGAGGGAGTCACCCACTCATGGTGTACGCTCGAGTTCGTAGAGCACCGTCCCCTTTACGACCTCTTTGTCACCTGGATGAAAGAATGGAAGGGTGAGACAGACAATATCGAGGACAACCGCCCACGACAGACAGAGTTCAACAAGCTGAACCTGAACTATACGCTGATGTCGAAGCGCAACCTGCTGGCCCTCGTCAACGAGAAGCTGGTAAACGGCTGGGACGATCCCCGCATGCCGACCATCTGCGGTTTCCGCCGTCGTGGCTACAGCCCCGAGAGCATCATCAAGTTTATCGACAAGATCGGCTACACAAAGATTGACGCGCTGAACGATATGGCGCTGCTGGAAAGTGCCGTACGCGACGATCTGAACAGCCGTTCTATCCGCGTAAGCGCCGTACTAGATCCCGTGAAGGTCGTACTGACGAACTACCCAGAGAACCAATTCGAGCAGCTGACGGCCGTCAACAATCCCGAGAACGAGGCCGACGGCACACACGAGGTGGAATTCAGCCGTGAGCTCTGGATCGAGCGCGACGACTTCATGAAGGAAGCCGACAAGAAGTTCATGCGTCTGGCACCAGGCAAGGAAGTACGCCTGAAGAATGCCTACATCATCAAATGCGACGAGGAGCATCCTTGTGATGAAGACGAGAACGGTAACATCACCACCATCTACTGCACCTACGATCCCGAATCGCGCAGCGGACTGCCCGGTTCCAATCGCAAGATCAAGGGCAAGACGCTACACTGGGTGAGCTGCCACAATGCAGTCAAGGCCGAAGTGCGCCTGTACGACCGTCTGTGGAAGGTAGAGAATCCGCGTGACACACTGGCCGACATTCGCGAAGAGCAGAACTGCGACGCTGTGACAGCCATGAAGCAGATGATCAACCCCAACTCACTGAGCATCCTGCAAAACTGTTATATCGAGCCGTTCGCTGCTACGATGAAGCCGCTGACCTATCTGCAGTTCCAACGTATCGGCTACTTCACGCCCGATACTGATTCTACACCAGAGAAGCCGGTCTTCAACAAGACGGTCGGTCTGAAGGACACTTGGGCAAAGATCAATAAGTAATGGCAGACGAGTCGGTATATTTCGAGAGTAAGGAATTCAAGAACATTCTGAAACAATACGAAGAGTCAGTCAAGTCAGGGCATCCAGCCTATATGGATGCTGATGACTTGGCCGACATTGCCGACTATTATCATTTCTACTGCCGCTATGATGAGGCACAAGCGGCTATAGAACTAGCTCTGAAGTACAATCCCGACGCTATCGGTCCCCTGCTCTATAAGGCAAGAGAGGCTTTGGTCCAGAACGACTACGAAACCGCCTATGAGTATCAGACACGCATCGAGGCTATCGACAGTCAGGAGGGTCTCTATTTCAAAGGAGAAATCCTGATCTGTCAAGGCAAGGCCGAAGAGGCCGACGAACTCTTCAGGCAACAACTGAAAGAGGTCTATCCCGACGAGTTGATAGACTATGTCTATGATGTAGCCCACCTCTTCTCAGACTACAATCTCCACGAGAAGGCTTTCGAGTGGATCGCCCGTTCAAAGGGAGATGACTCCGATGAGTTCAAGGAACTGATGGGTTGCACACTTTTCGGACTTGGGAAATACAAGGACAGCGAACGGATCTTCAACGAGCTGATCGACCACGACCCCTACTCCATCAGATACTGGAACGCGCTTGCCAACGCCCAGTTCATGAACGAAGACTACAACTCGTCCATCACCAGCAGCGAGTATGCCATCGCCATCAACCCGAACAATGCGGAATCAGTACTCTCGAAAGCGAATGGGCTGTATAGTCTGGGCAACTTCGAATCGGCATACTCCTATTTCCAACGCTATTCGGAGATGATGCCCAACGACGACTTCGGCTATCTCCACCAAGGCACCTGTCTCATCAACCTCGGACGTAGCGCAGATGCCATCAAGGTACTTGAGAAAGGGGCGCAGGTCGCAGAGCCAAATTCGCAATATCTGCCTGAGATCTACCAGGAGTTGGCCTTTGCATATAGTGAGCAGCACCAGCTTGACAATGCGCTCTACTATATCGACAAGACGGAGCAACTCGACTGCGACCACGTCAACATGGAGGTTATACGAGGTCACATCCTACTCTATAACAACAATATGGAAAAAGCGGAACAAGCCTTCAAGAAAGCCCTCCAGCTCTCCGACAATGCTCCGAAGACCATGCTCCGGATTAACGTTTCGCTCTACGACAACCAGTATTACCAATCATCCTATCTGCTCTTCAAGAATTTCTTCAAGTATGCAGGTAAAGACTGGCATGATGGTTATTCCTACATGGCCCTCTGCTGTCGGGAACTGAAAAAGGAAAAGGAGTTCATGCAGTATCTTGAACTCGCCGTGAAGAACAATCCGCGAGAGGCGAAGCTCGTTCTTGGCAGTCTGTTTCCAGAAGGAATGGCGCCTGAGTCATACGTTGAATATATGTCAAAACAAAAAAACAATCAATAGAATATGAATTTCATTACAAACATACTGAACAGTCTGGGCTGGTATCCCACCATATTCGTCCTGATGTTGCTGGAGAGTACCGTCGTACCGGTTCCCTCAGAATTCGTCGTTACCCCTGCGGCCTATCATGCCGCCAGCGGTTCGCTGAATGTCTTTCTCATTGTGCTGTTTGCAACCTTAGGCGCCGACGTCGGTGCCAGCATCAACTACTTTGTGGCACTCTATGTAGGACGTCCCGTCATCTACAAGTTTGCCAATAGCAAGTGGGGTAAGATGTGTCTGCTAAATCAAGAGAAAGTCGAGAAGAGTGAAAGATACTTCGACGAGCACGGTGTTGCTGCCACACTGACGGGGCGCTTCGTTCCGGTCATCCGCCATCTGATATCCATTCCTGCAGGTCTGGCTCGCATGAATTACTGGAAGTTCCTGCTGTTTACGACTATCGGTGCCGGCGGTTGGCATAGTGTACTCGCTGCTATGGGTTGGTACCTGCACGCCATCGTGCCCGAAGACCAGCTGAACGACAAGATCAGCGAGTATGCCGAATACATCAAGATTGCCATCATCGGCCTGATCGTTCTGGCAATTGTCTATTTCGTCGTGAAGTCGAGACTGAAGAAAAAGAATGGGGAAAACGCATAAAATCAGATTTTTCCCTAAAAATTCTTTTATTTCATAAATAATGTGTATCTTTGCAGATTATAATTAATATGTTTAGGTATGGCGAAGACAAACAATCATCTGGTAATCATGGCAGGCGGCGTTGGCAGTCGTTTCTGGCCCATGAGCACTTCCGACAAGCCAAAGCAGTTTATTGATGTCCTCGGGACAGGTAAGACCCTGCTCCAACTAACCGTTGACAGATTCGGAAGTCTGGTCAAGCCAGAGAACATCTGGGTAGTTACGAATCAGAAATATGCAGCTATCGTCAAGGAACAGCTACCCGATATGCCAGAGGGGAATATCCTCTGTGAGCCATGCCGCCGCAATACAGCCCCCTGCATCGCTTATGTCAGCTGGCGCATCAAATCCAAAGATCCCAAAGCCAACATCGTGGTTACGCCAAGTGATCATATCGTGACCGACAAGGCTGAATTCCAGCGGGTTGTGAAGGAGTGCATGGTATTCACCAGCGAGACCGACTCCATCGTCACCCTGGGCATGAAGCCGAATCGTCCGGAAACAGGCTATGGTTATATTCAGGCAGACCTCAGTACCAGTTCTCTGCGAAACAAAGAAATCTTCCGGGTTGACTCCTTCAGGGAAAAGCCCGACCTCGAGACTGCCAAGGAATACATCAAGAAGAACTACTATTTCTGGAACGCAGGCATCTTTATCTGGAATGTCAACACGATAGTCAATGCCTTCCGCGTCTATCAGCCAGCGATGGCCAAGCTCTTCGAGTCACTCCTACCCGTCTATGGAACCGAAAAGGAACAAGAAGAGATCAACCGTCTGTTCCCGGAATGTGAGAATATCTCTGTGGACTATGCCATTATGGAAAAGGCCGAGGAGATTTTTGTCTGTCCGGCAGACTTCGGCTGGAGCGACCTCGGTACATGGGGTTCCCTCCACGAGCAGAGCAAGAAAGACCTTTATGGCAATGTCAGCATTGGTCCGGAAATCAGTCTTTACGAAAGTCATAACTGCATCATCCACACCACGCAGGAGAAGAAAGTGGTCGTTCAAGGCCTTGACGGCTATATCGTCGCAGAGAACAATGACACCCTGCTCATCTGCAAACTGACAGAGGAACAGCGCATCAAGAATTTTTCAGGAAACGAATAAATATAACATAATGGATAGAAAAGTAGCCCTTATTACAGGCATTACCGGTCAGGACGGTTCGTATCTGGCCGAATTCCTTATTGAGAAAGGATATGAGGTACACGGATTACTCCGCCGTTCCTCTTCATTCAACACTGGACGCATCGAACATTTGTATCTCGACGAATGGGTTCGTGATATGAAGAAGAAACGTCTGGTGAATCTTCACTGGGCAGACATGACAGACTCTTCGTCGCTGATTCGCGTCATTGGCGAGGTGAAGCCGACAGAGATTTACAACCTGGCAGCCCAGAGTCACGTAAAGGTTTCGTTCGACGTACCGGAATACACTGCTGATGTGGACGCCGATGGTGTACTTCGTCTCCTTGAGGCTGTACGCATCTGCGGACTGGACAAGACCTGTCGTATCTATCAGGCCTCTACTTCTGAACTTTATGGTAAGGTACAGGAGGTTCCGCAATCAGAAACGACACCGTTCTATCCCCGTTCGCCCTATGCCGTAGCCAAGCTTTATGGTTTCTGGATTATGAAGAACTACCGCGAGTCATACGGTATGTTTTGCTGCAATGGTATTCTCTTCAACCATGAGAGTGAGCGTCGCGGCGAGAACTTCGTCACCCGAAAGATCACCCTTGCCGCCTCACGTATCGCCCAAGGCTATCAGGACAAGCTCTATCTGGGAAACCTGAATTCACTCCGCGACTGGGGATATGCCAAGGACTATATCGAGTGCATGTGGCTGATTCTGCAGCAACCCGAACCAGACGACTTCGTAATCGCTACCGGCGAATACCACACTGTCCGTGAGTTTACGACCCTCGCCTTCAAGGAAGTGGGTATCGAACTCGAGTGGAGAGGAGACGGTATCGACGAGAAAGGCTATGACAAAGCTACAGGCAAGCCACTCGTGGAGGTCGATCCGAAGTATTTCCGTCCTGCTGAAGTAGATCAGCTGTTAGGTAATCCTGCGAAGGCAAAGGCCAAACTTGGTTGGAATCCTCATAAGACATCTTTCGAGGAACTCGTGAGAATCATGGTCAAGCACGACATGAAGTTCGTGAAGAAATTATTCATTAAAGCCCAGATGGAAGAATGACTTTAGACCAAAATAGCAAAATTTATGTAGCGGGACACCACGGACTTGTGGGTTCCGCTATTTGGAATAACCTGCTGCAACGCGGTTATACCAATCTGGTCGGACGCAGTCACAAGGAACTGGATCTCACCGACCAAGTTGCCGTCAAGAGATTCTTCGACGAAGAACGCCCCGATGCAGTGGTCCTTGCTGCCGCATTCGTCGGTGGTATCATGGCCAACTCGCTCTATCGCGCAGATTTCATCATGATGAACATGAAGATCCAGTGCAATGTCATCAGCGAGGCCTACGCTCACGATGTCAAGAAGCTCCTTTTCCTTGGCTCGACCTGCATCTATCCCAAGAATGCTCCCCAGCCGATGAAAGAAGACTGTCTGCTGACATCTCCGCTGGAATACACCAATGAAGAATATGCCATCGCAAAGATTGCCGGTTTGAAGATGTGCGAGAGCTACAACCTGCAGTATGGTACAAATTATATCGCCGTGATGCCGACGAACCTCTATGGTCCCAACGACAATTTCCATCTCGAAAACAGTCACGTGATGCCGGCCATGATGCGAAAAGTATATCTGGCCAAGCTCATTCACGATGAGAACTGGCAGGCTATCAGGACCGATATGGACAAACGCCCAGTAGAAGGCATTACCGGTTCTGCCAGCGATGCAGACATCCTGATAGTCCTCGCCAAATACGGTATATATAATAATAAGGTGGTGCTTTGGGGTACCGGTACCCCACTCCGCGAATTCCTCTGGAGTGAGGATATGGCCGATGCCTCCGTTCACGTATTGTTGAATGTTGATTTCTCTGACATCATCGGTGTTGAGAAATATTCATCAGTCCACTACGGCGCAAAGACCGACGGAGCCGTAGACCGCAATCACTCTGCTGGTCGCGGCGGGGCTATTCCCAGCTTGGGCGAAATTCGCAATTGCCACATCAACGTCGGCACTGGTAAGGAACTGACGATACGTGAGCTTTCAGAACTCGTCGTGAAGGCTGTTGGTTTCGAAGGAACTGTAGAATTTGACGCTTCCAAACCAGACGGTACGATGCGCAAGCTCATTGATGTAGCCAAGCTCCATTCACTGGGATGGACTCACAAAGTAGAGATTGAAGATGGTGTTCAGAAACTTTTCGAATGGTATAAAGAATCTCTGAATTAAGGTTTTGCTCCAAAATCATCGCAAGAGCATAAGAAAAGCCCGCCGATTGGCGGGCTTTTTCTTTTAAAGATTCTTCTTCAGCGTTTCTTTCCAAGCCGCATAGGCATTCAGATACGCATCCCGATTCTTTGCATCAGGTTCGATGACCTGCAGTTTATCCAACGTTGCAAAGGCCTCGTTATTATCTTTGTAGATTCCTGCACCGATACCAGCACCCTTAGCAGCACCGACAGAACCGTCAGTATCATAGAGTTCGATGGTAGCTCCACTCACACCAGCCAGTGTATCTCTGAACAATGGGCTCAGGAACATATTGGCCTTTCCAGCATGAATTTTACGTACATCCATACCCATCTGCTGCATAATCTCCATACCATAGCAGAAGGAGAATACGATACCCTCTTGAGCAGCTCTTACCAAGTGAGCCTTATTGTGCTTGTTGAAATTCAAACCATTGATTGAGCAACCGATTTCCTTGTTCTCGAGCACACGCTCAGCACCGTTTCCGAAAGGAATAATGGTCACGCCCTCACTGCCAATGGGCACAGTAGCTGCCAGATCATTCATCTCGGCATAGCCCACATCAGGTGTAATATTACGGTGAGTCCAAGCATTAAGAATACCTGTACCATTCACACAGAGCAGAACACCCAAGCGTGTCTGATCTGCCGTATGATTCACGTGTGCAAAAGTATTAACACGACTCTGCTTGTCGTAGTTCACTTCACCGAGCACACCATAGACAACACCAGAGGTACCTGCCGTTGCGGCAATTTCGCCAGGATTCAGAACATTCAGCGAAAGTGCGTTGTTTGGCTGGTCGCCGCCTCTATAAGTAATAGGTGTTCCTGCTTTGAGACCAAGTTCTGCAGCCGCAGCAGCACTCACCTCACTCTGTACGCTGAACGTCGGAACGATGTCAGCAATCAGATTCTTGTCGAAGCCATAATAGTCAAGCAAGAAATCAGCCACCTGGTTATTCTTAAAGTCCCAGAACATACCCTCACTCAGACCGCTGACCGTCGTATTAACGGTACCACTCAGCTTCAGAGCAATGTAGTCACCAGGAAGCATCACCTTATATATATTATTATAGACCTCAGGCTCATTCTCCTTCACCCAAGCCAACTTAGCGGCTGTAAAATTACCAGGTGAATTCAAGAGATGACTGAGACACTTGTCTGCACCAAGCGCATTGAAAGCCTTTTCACCGTAAGGTACTGCACGAGAGTCACACCAAATGATGGCTGGGCGAAGGGCCTTCAGATTCTTATCCACGCACACCAGACCATGCATTTGGTAAGAAATACCAATCGCCTTGATTTCATCAGCAGTGGCGTTGGCATCCTGCATGATTTTTTTCAGACTTAACTTAGCATTCTCCCACCACATTTCAGGATCCTGCTCTGCCCATCCTGCTTTTACAGCCATAATGGGAGCCTCCTTTTCGGGATAGAATGCTGTTGCTACACACTTGCCGTTGTCGGCATTGACCAACGATGCCTTCACTGAAGAGCTACCGACATCAAAACCTAATAGATATCTGTTTGCCATAATTGTTAGAATTATACTTTATTATAATACGGCCTAATTGCAAATTTCCCTATTTTTTCTGATACTCGAAATTTTATTTCATAAAAAGACATTTTTTTTATCATATTTTGTGTTCAATTAAAATTTTTTGCTTATCTTTGCACCGAATATTGGCACAAGAATCGAAATTTATTATTCATATATGAAGAAGAAAATACTAATACTTGACGACAAAGAGACCATTGCAAAAGTGCTCTCAATATATCTGATGAGCGATTATGATGTGCAATGGTTACCAGATGGACTGCAGGGAGTAAAATGGCTTCAGGCAGGCAATACGCCAGACCTCATTATCTCTGACATTCGTATGCCGGGAATGCGTGGCGACGACTTCCTGGAGTGGATTAAGCAGAATGAGCTGTTCCAGCACATCCCTGTTATCATGCTTTCCAGTGAGGACTCTACCAGTGAGCGTATCCGTTTGTTGGAAATCGGGGCAGAAGACTACATTGTAAAGCCTTTCAACCCTATGGAATTGAAAATTCGCGTCAAGAAGATTATTCCTTGATGTATAGTATATATGATAGGTGTATTATATTTAGGTAAGAATTCAGAAACAATAGAGCGGCTGAAATATATCCCGGGTCGTCTCGTTCAATGCGCAGACAACTACAAGGATGCCGCTAACATTTGTGCGCCCCATGTACGCAATGAGCATTTCATTGTGTTCTATGAGCAAGGTGTGCAAACTGAAGACGTTACCGCCATCACCTATCTGCGCAAGAAATGTAAGAACGTCTATATCATCCTGCTTACCCACCAATTGACTTTGGACGACAGGAAGATGTACCAGAAGTGTGGTATCAACGACACAATGGACTCCAATGCCACTATCACAGAGATGAACAAGAAGATTCAGTTCATCGCAGATCGTGAAGGCATGCTCTTCGACGAAGCCCCTTCCAGACACCGCATCTTACGCTTTAAGATTCCCCTTTGGAAACGTCTGTTCGACATCGTCTTCTCCTTGTTGGCTATCATCATTCTCTCACCGGTATTCATCCTTACCGCTATAGCCATCCGTCTGGAGAGCAAAGGTCCCATCATTTTCAAGTCGAAGCGTGTAGGCACGAACTATACCATCTTCAATTTCCTGAAATTCCGCTCCATGTATGCCGATGCAGAACAGCGTCTGAAGGAAGTTGCGAAAGAATCTGGTAACCAATACGCAGAAAAGGAAGAGGAAAAGGAAGAAGAGGATCATCAGACCGTGATAACCGCACCGCTCGGTGATGAAGCCGAGATGATGATGATGGATATGGGCATGGAGTCCGACATGATGATTAGCGACGACGAGGTCATGCTGGTCGGTGATGACTTTGTAGTATCCGAAACCGACTTCAACAAGGAGAAAGAAGAAGATATCAACAATGCCTTTGTGAAAATCGAGAACGATCCCCGCGTCACGAAGGTAGGTCGTTTCATCCGCAAATATAGCATCGATGAGCTACCACAGCTCTTCAACATATTGAAAGGCGATATGTCCATCGTTGGCAATCGCCCGTTGCCTCTTTATGAGGCTGAGAAGCTCACCGTAGATTCCAGCATCGACCGCTTTATGGCGCCTGCAGGTCTCACAGGCCTATGGCAGGTAGAAGAGCGCGGCAAAGGCGGACTTATGTCAGCCGAAGAGCGTAAACAGCTGGATATCACCTACGGACAGACCTATAATTTCATGCTTGACATGAAGATTATCTTCCGCACGCTGACAGCATTTATACAAAAAGATAACGTTTAAGAAACATAAACCTTTCGCAATGAACAAGTTAAGACGACTACTAGTGATTGTAGTAACAGCAGGCATCAGTTCCACTGCCCTCGCCCAGTTCGACGAGAGTGGTATTGCCGCGGGATTCTTTGATTCGAGTAAGGATAAGGACATTAACTTCTCCGAGTTCCACCTGCCGCCATTGGCCATCCTGTTTGAAAATGCAAAAGCCAACCCCCAGTTAATGTCACTGGAAAAGGCAAGAGAGATTGCTGTGGCGGAAGTAGCCAAGCAGAAGCGTACAATATTCTCATATATCACGGGCCGTGCAAGTTATAGCTATGGTAAAACTGACATGTGGGGCAACAATTCAACAACGGCAAGTCCAATGGTTTATCAGTTCCAAGGCTCAGAACAGAGTTATTGGAATGTAGGTGCCAATCTCGCCATACCTTTGGATGCCATTTTAGATTATGGACCTTCAGTAAGGCGCAAGAAACTTGAAGTAGATCAGGCTGTTATTCAAAAAGATATTGCATATGATCAACTGAAGACGCAGATTGCTACTCTTTATGTAAAAATCACAAACGATTTGGTTGCTCTAAAGACGCAAGGTGAAGCTGCAGCCGCCTATCAAGGTGCCGGTGCTTTGAATCGTGAAGATTTTGAAAACGGTAATATGAATATAGAGGACTATGCATGGACTAAAATGCATGAAGTTAATGTCGTAACACAATACCAAGCACTTCAGACATCAATTACCACAGACATTTTAACACTGGAAATTCTCACTCATACACCAATTATCACAAACTCCACAACTGAAATTACTTTAGATAAGTCAATCCATAAGTCAGCCAAGGAGATTGCTAAAGAAAACAAGATTGTCGAGAAGCGCATAAAGAAAGCTGTTGCCGACAACGAAAAGAAGCTTAAAGCACTTGAGAAAGCAGAGAAGAAAGCAGAGAAAGCTGCAGCTAAAGCCGCAAAGAAACAAAAACAATAACCACCAAATAAGATACAGCTATGGATTTATTCAGATACATCGTTCGTTTTCTATATAAGATTCGTTGGTACTTAATCATATTACCACTAATTGCATTGATTGTAGCATGGTTCTTAACTCGCAATATGGATCGGGTTTATGACACCAATACAACCATCTATACAGGTATGATTACTGGTTATAACATTGAAGGTGGTATTGGCACAGCTGGTGGACAATCACAGACCAATATTACCAACTTAATGTTGTTAATTACAACAGACGCGACTATCCATGAGGTATCCCTCCGTTTGTTTGCCCGTTGCATGATGTATGGTAATCCTAACAAAGACAACAATTACATCTCATCTGAGCATTTCCGTCAGCTGAATAACAGTGTACCCGCAGATGTAAAAGCGCTGATTAACCATAACAGTGAAAATGCAACATACGCAAACCTGAAGGCTTACGAACGTCCTTCTCAAGACAATTTCCTATTTGGACTTTTGAATTACCATCCTTATTTTGGAATCAACAATATCACTGCTCGACTTAAAGTGTTACAACTGCAACATAGTGACATTATAGACATAGGCTACTCTGCCAATGATGCTGGTATTGCTTATAATACCTTGGACATCCTTAACGAGGTATTTGCTCGTCAATATGCTGCTCTACGCTATGGTGAAACCAACAATGTCATTAAGTTCTTTGAGCGCGAGGTTGCTCGCCTCTACCGTATTCTGACCAATGCAGAAGATGACCTCATTCGCTATAATGTAGAGAAACGCGTAATTAACTATGGTGAACAAACAAAGGCTTTAACCCAATTGGATGCTACCCAGCAAACCTCTGACAACACTTTATTGATGAACGAAACCTCCACAAGAGCCCTGATGGATTATTTAGAGCGTCAGTTAGGTGATCGTGCCAAGATTATCAAAGCAAACAAGGACTTTACAAACCAGATTACAGATATCTCTCGCATTCAGTCACGCATCTCCAATCTTCGTCTGATGAGTAGCGAAGGTGGCGGAAGTGGAGTTGAATCACAATTGGAGCTCGCAAAAGCCGAACGAATGTTGCAGGACGCAACCAATAATGTTCGCGGTCTTGTCAAAGACATTGAGGCTGGTACATATAGCACAGAGACAGGCGTTAAAGCTGGCGATATGATTAGTCGTTGGTTGGAACAGGTGCTGCTTCTCGAAGAGACGAAAGCTAAAAAAGGTGCACAAGACATTATGCGCCAGAAATTGGACAAACAGATTCTTTATTTTGCTCCAATTGGTGCCACGATTGGAAGAAAAGATCGTCATATTAGTTTCATTGAAGGAAACTATATGGAGATGCTGAAGGCATTAAATGCAGCCCGTCTTCGTCAGAGAAATTTGCAGATGACAACGGCGACCCTCCGTGTCCTCAACCCCCCAATGTTCCCAATGAATGCACAACCAACAAACCGTCTGATTATTCTTCTAGGAACATTCCTATTGACATTCTTGCTGACAGCCATGTACTTCTTCATCATCGAAATGCTTGATCGTACGCTTCGTGACCGCATGCGTTCAGAGCGCATCACCAAGATCCCTGTCATGGGATGCTTCCCGAAAGAAAGTACGCTGCGTTATCGCCGTTTCAACAAGACCATAGCCGACATGGCTTTACGTCAATTGAGTAAGGCACTCCTTCCCCATTTCAAAGAAGGACAGCAGAATGTTCTGAATCTACTCTCTACAGATGCAGCTAATGGCAAAAGCTATTTGGCTCAGGAATTAGAGAACTATTGGATCTCCATTGGCTTGCAGGTACGCCGTCTCACTTACGATGAAGATTTCTTGGCAGAAGACAGCCGCTTTATCATGGCAAAGGACATCAAGGACATCTGTCCCGATATTCTCCCCAATGAAATTGCCATCATAGAATATCCTAATTTGGATGATCATTCAATACCATCAACCCTCTTGAATATGGGAACTGTCAATCTGATGGTGACCCGAGCTAACCGCACATGGAAAGATGTGGATCAAAAAGCCTTGAAAGAGCTACAGTCACAGCTGGAAAACCAAAATACACTCTACATGTACCTCACCGAGGCACAACGCTATGCTGTAGAAGAATTCGTAGGTCAATTGCCACCTTATACCAAATTCAACAATTTTGTATATAGAATTTCTCAGATGGGATTGACGGCTGTAGAAAACAACCATGCAAAATAATGACAAATAGCATTTCCACATATTCCCGTGAAAACGGAGGAAGAGTAATATTACTCTTTCTCCTGTTTTTGTTAGCAATATACCAATTTATCACAGCAGGCTTTAGCGCGTTTGCAATTGTATGCTTAATTCCACTCCTTGTATTTGGAACTATTACAGTATTCAAATGGAGGATGTCAGCATTTTGGTTACTGATTCTAATTAACTATTTCATTCAATGGAGAGAGTTCCCATATTTAGGAATTCCTATGTCCTTGCCAAATGAAATGTTACAACTATTGCTTTTGGGAATTGCTATAATTGACGCTCGTGAAACCCCACATTTTGAAAGATGTGCAAATTTGATGCTTTATGCGCTTATTATATGGTGTGGATTTTGTACACTAGAGGTCTTAAATGATACATGTGGATTAGGGATCAACGTTGGGGCTTGGTACACAGGTGCTCGAATGATGGCCTTTCAAATACTTTATATTTTTTTAGTTTTCTCTATTTATATTTCTTCACCTGAAGTATTGGTGAAATATTTAAAAATATGGGCATTTCTTGCTTTATTTTCTGCAATTTGGACATGGAAACAACAATACATAGGTTTCTCTGCTGCAGAAAACGCATTTTTGAGGGGAGGCGGAAGTTCTACGCATATAATACAAGGAGGTACACTTATTAGATACTTTTCAACATTTAGTGATGCAGCAAATTATGGATGTAACGCAGCAGCCTCAGCCTTAGCATTTGTCATTTTTGGCATTACAACAAGGATAAAAAGAAACAAATGGTTATTCATTATCATTTCGGTGCCAGTTTTTATTGCGATGTTTGCTTCTGGAACAAGAACTGCTATTTTTTGTGCAATTGGAGGTTTCGTAACATTTCTTGTCCTATCGAGATCATTCAGGATAATAATTCCATCGGCGATATTAGGAGGTCTTTTCCTATTTATTTTAATCTTCACTAATATTGGACAAGGCAATCAACAAATTAGGCGAATGAGATCAGCATTTAACAAAAATGACGCATCAACAAATGTAAGAAGTATTAATCAGGAAACCATGAGGAAATATATGCAAGATGCTCCATGGGGGATTGGTTTAGGAATGGGATATGATAATGTCCCAGCAAACAATAAATATAACAGGATGGCAACGATTGCCCCAGACTCCGAATACGTTTTTATTTGGTTAAGAACAGGACGCATTGGCATAACTACTTTTATAATTACAATGCTTATCATGCTAGGTGGAGCTTGTAGAATAGTTCTTTTTAAACTTAAAAATCCGACACTGATTGGTATTGGCGGTGGACTTTGTAGTGCTTTTGTTGCTATACAGCTTGGTGGCTATGCAAATCAGGTGTTAATGCAGTTCCCAAATTGTTTAACTTTCTATGGAGGTCTGGCGATTGTCTATATCCTCCCCTATTTGGAACCTGAATGGGTAAAGTACGAGCAAAACCTCCTTACAAAGCAGGAAGAAAGAAAAAGATTAAAACTAGAAAAGAAACTTGCATCCAGAGTGTGAACTATCTATCATCACTATCAATTATAATGGGTTGAAGGATACCCTTGCATTGATTGAGTCCATCCCCTTCAATGACAAAATGGAGGTGATTGTAGTAGATAATGCCTCTGAAAATCAAGAAGCCGAACAGATATCTAAAAGATTTCCTCATGTTAAGGTCATAAAAAGTGACAGGAATTTAGGATTTGCAGGAGGCAACAACCTAGGCATTAAAGCTTCTTTAGGAAAGTATCTGTTCTTAATTAACAATGACACATACTTTAAAGATTTTAATGCACAGACACTGATAGACAGATTAGACTCTGACCCTAGCATTGGTATTGTTTGTCCGAAGATAAAATTTGCATGGCCTCCTCAGCCCATCCAGTTTGCTGGATATACGCCATTGTCGAAAATCACGATTCGTAATCAGGCAATTGGTTTTGGAGAAGAAGATCATGATCAATACGAAATGGCCCGCCCTACTCCTTACGCTCATGGTGCTGCCATGCTTATCAAGCGTGAAGCAATCGCCAAAGTAGGACTAATGCCAGAATGCTATTTCCTATATTACGAGGAATTAGATTGGTCCATGATGTTCACACGTGCTGGATATCAGATATGGTATGACCCCAAATGTACCATTTTCCACAAAGAGAGCCAAACTACCGGCCAGAACAGCCCTTTACGCACCTACTATATTACAAGAAACAGGTTGCGACTTGTAAAACGCAACTATCAGGGACTAACAAAATGGTTATCATACAGCTATCTAATTGGAGTCGTTGGATGTCGGGATATCCTACAATACCTTCTAACCGGAAGATTCGCTAATCTAAAGGCTACATTATTTGGAATACGCAATTTCTAAAAAGTTTAGATTAAAAATATAATTCAAACATATGAATTTCTGGACAATATTATATATTTTAGACTGGGTACTATTCATTCCTATAGCTGCAACAGTTTTATATCTCGGTTTCTTTGCTATAGCAGCATTGTTTAATCGCCATGGCAATATACCAAGATCCAAACAGCAAAATCGTTTTGTTGTTATTATACCAGCCCATCAACAGGATGATGTCATCGAACAAACGGTTGTCTCAGTCTTAGGGCAGGCCTATCCTCAGCGCATGTTCGACATCACTGTTATTTCTGATCATCAGAACGAAATGACAAATATGCGCCTTGCCCAATACCCCATTACATTGCTAACGCCTGATTTTGAAGAGAGTTCCAAAGCGAAGTCACTCCAATATGCAGTATTAAATCTGCCTGAATTTAAAATCTACGATATAGTTGTTGTATTAGACGCAGATAACATTGTAGAACAAGACTTCCTACAAAAAGTCAATGATGCATTTGAAGTAGCAGCCACCCGTGCTATTCAGACGCATAGGATATCCAGAAACCGTGATACAGCAGCTGCGCGTATGGATGCCATCTTTGAAGAGATTAATAATGCGATATTCCGACGAGGGCATATTAGCGTTGGTCTCTCAGCTGCATTAGCAGGTTCAGGAACGGCTTATGACTTCAATTGGTTCAAGACAAACATTATGAAGGCTAAAACATCAGGAGAAGACAAAGAAATGGAAGCCCTACTATTACGCCAGGCTATTTATATTGATTACTTTGACAATATCTATGTTTATGGCGAGAAAAAACGTTCCACACTCAAACTCAATGAACAACGTGGACGATGGGCCGCACAACAATTCCAAACATTCATCCGCAATATAAAGTTTCTCCCTGGTGCTATTTTTAGGAAGCAATATGATTTGGCAGACAAAATTATCCAATGGATGCTCGTACCACGCACCAAAATGGTAGGAATCATCATGTTGATGAGTGTTATTCTGCCCTTTATCTATTTCACACTTGCTATTAAATGGTGGCTACTAGGCTCTGCCGCTCTTTTTGTATTTGCTTTGGCAACACCAGACTACCTAGTAGATGAAATGTGGGACAAGACATTCTTGCGTTCACCTTTTGTGAGCCTATGGAGTCTCATTCATATTATAATGCAAAAGAAGGAAAAGATATGATATGGAATCTCATACATATCGTTGATATTTTACTATGGTCTGTTGCTGCATTTTCGGTGACATACGTAGTGTTCTTTTCCCTTATTTCACTATTTTATGACAAGGAAGATCAAGTTGCGATACATGCTGCAGCATTAAGCAATAGGAAAGCCAAATTCCTGATACTATTTCCAGCCTATAACGAAGACCGTGTCATCATCAATGCAGTTGAGCAGTTCTTATTACAAGACTATCCGAAAACACATTATACTGTTGCAGTTATTTCTGATCACATGCAGCCTTCAACGAACGAACAACTTGGCGAAATGCCAATCAGGTTGTTAACTCCAACCTTTGAAAAGAGTTCAAAAGCCAAAGCCATGCAATATGCGATCAATCATATCGAAGGTGAATTTGACAATGTGGTGATTTTAGATGCAGACAATGTGGTACGCCCAGATTTCCTTTCACAATTAAACATTCTATGCACACTCTATGATGCTATCCAATGTCATCGTTGTGCAAAGAACGCCAATAATAATGTGGCCGTCCTTGATGGAGCCAGTGAAGAAATCAATAATACAATCTTTCGAAAAGCACACAACCGTTTAGGACTTTCCTCTGCCCTTATTGGATCGGGCATGTGCTTCAATTACAATTTATTTAAACTAAATGTATTCCAACTTAAAACGGCAGGCGAAGACCGTGAAATGGAGGCCATGCTTCTTCAACAAGGAATTTTCATTAAATACGCTCCCGACATTCATGTATTCGACGAAAAAGTAAGCAGTCAAGACAATTTCCAACGTCAGCGAATGCGTTGGATGACAGCCCAGATACAAAGTTTGTTCAATCAACTGCCAATGATTCCCAAGGCCATCGCTCACGGCAACATCAATTTCATTGACAAAACCATCCAGCAGGCACTAATCCCACGATCCATCCTTATAGTGTTTCTTACAGTGATCTCTATTCTAATGACTATACTTGTCTATGAATGGTGCACAAAATGGTGGATATTATTGGGATTACTGGCCATTGCCTTGTTAATTGCGATTCCTGCTCCACTACGTTGGAAATCATTAAGAAAAGCACTTTCTATTCCTGGGTTAGTATTAAGCATGCTTAAAAACGTCAAACATATTGACAAGAACAATATAGACTTCATTCATACAGAACATACAACATGAGCGGACGAATCCATCGGAGTATAATGAATGTCAAGGTTGGAATGTTATTTTACATTCTATCACTAATTATTGGCTTTTTCTCCCGCAAAATTTTCCTTGATTGTCTTGGTGCTGAATTTATTGGACTAACAGGGATGCTCATGAATATTCTAAGTTTTCTTAGCGTAGCAGAACTTGGAATAGGCACAAGCATTATTTACTTTCTATACAAGCCATTACAAGAAAAGAACCATCATAAAACAAACGAAGTCGTTTCCATGTTAGCATTTCTTTACCGATGTATTGGTATAGTTATTGGCTCTGCTGGTATAATTGTTAGCCTATTCTTCCCCATATGGTTCGATAAATTATCTACTGGACTACCACTTGTTTATTTTGCATTTTATTCCTTTCTTGCATCATCCATATCAGGTTACATTTTCAACTATAAACAATTACTCGTCACTGCCGATCAAAAACAATATTTAGTAAGTGCATATTTCCAAACAATCAGTATTGCTGAAAGTATTACCCAAATATTACTTGCATACTATTATCGTAATCTCTACCTTTGGGTTTTAGTAGGCCTGATTTTCACGATCATTGGTGTTATTGTTTTCAATCATCGTATAGGTCAACTTTATCCCTGGCTTGACATAGACTTAAAAAAGGGGCGTCAGAATCTTAAGAAATATCCAGAAGTACTAAAAAAGACCCGACAAATTTTTATTCAAAGAATCAAAGACTTCATTCTCTACCATAGTGATGATCTTTTTGTAGGTATATTTGTATCCGTCATTCAGGTTGCATATTTTGGCAACTATACTATGATAATAAACAAATTCAATTTCTTTGTTAATATCTTATCCGTAGGCATCGGTGATGGAGTAGGCAATTTATTGGCAGAAGGTGATGATAAAAATATTATGAAAGTATATTGGGAGTTAACTGCAACGCGTTTTCTCATTTTGGGTATAGTAATTTTCTCTCTAATAATGTTTTTCCAATCATTTATCGGCTGCTGGCTTGGAACAAACTATCTTTTAAGTGAAATTATCGTATACCTTCTTATTTTCAACTTTTTTATACGATTACAGAATGCTGCTGTAATTAGTTACATAACTGCCTCAGGCCTTTTTTCTGATGTATGGACAGCATGGGTTGAATTAGCACTGAATATTCTTTTAATACTACTTCTTGCTCCAACCTATGGAATCATTGGCATATTAATAGCAAAATCAGTTGGTTACTTCTTTATTAGTGCGTTCTGGAAACCTTACTTCTTATTTACACAAGGCTTCCACAAAACTGTTTGGATTTATTGGCGAGGAATGACTCCCTATTATACTATTTTTTTCTTTTTTGTAATCGTTTCATTATGGGTAAAATATTCAATAATAGATTCACGCGTAACTTCACTCCTCTCATTGGCATATTATGCAATCTCATTAATAATACTTATAATGGGAGCTTATTTCATTTTACTATTCAAATTTACCAATGGAATGAAAACTTTCATGGCTCGTAATTCTTCAATATACATTTTTTTAAAACGTATAACATTCTCAAACTAAAAAAGTAATGTTTTTTTCTATAATCATCCCACTCTATAACAAAGAGCACTATGTCAAAGCGACAATCGACTCTGTTCTTGCTCAATCATTTAAAGATTGGGAAGTCATCATTATTAACGATGGTTCTACCGATAGAAGTTCTGATATCATTTTACAATATAAAGATGATAGAATTAAATATATTGAAAGAGAAAATCGGGGAGTCTCTGCCACACGCAACCAAGGTATCAAGATTGCAAAAGGTGAATTCATAGCATTTTTAGATGCTGATGACTTATGGCATCCAAAATTCCTTGAAACGCTCTATTCTTTAACACAGAAATATCCTAATTACTCCTTCTTTAGCTGTACCCAAACAGACAGGATAATCCCTACACTTCCATTAGATGTTACTATTATAGAAGATCTATGCAAATATGATTATATATACTCTACAGGTTGTTCAATTATTCGACGCATATTGTTTGATGAATTAGGAGGATTCAGAGAAGGCGTTCAATTAGGAGAAGATAGAGATATGTGGTTAAAAATTGCCTGTAAATATAAAACTGTATATATTAATAAAGGTCTCATGACACATCCATATGCCACTGAGAATAATCTTTCTAATACAGTTGATGTAACAAATTCTTTCCCATATTGGGAATGGTTTTCTTACCCTTATCCCCTCAAAAGTAGCCTATACAGATATACAAACAAAATGTTAATCTGTAATACAAGATCATTAATTCAATCCAAACGTTATAAAGAAGCCTGGTTTTATCTCAGGAAATGTAAAGGATTCTATGCTATTAAACCCCGCATAAACTTACTGTTTAGATTATTTTTCAAAATATATTTCTAATGAAATCCATCATTATTATTTTCCCGTACTTTGGTAACCTTCCGGTCCAATATAAAATGTGGCGTGAATCAGCTTTACGCAATCCAAATGTTGATTTCGTATTCTTTACAGATTGCCAAGTAGAAAGTGCATCAAACATTATTGTCAACAAAATGCAGTTTGATGATTTCAGACAAATGCTAGCAAAAGCTTTTGACTTCCCCATCCTGTTGGATAGGCCATACAAGATTTGCGATTACCGCCCTGCTTTTGCCTACGCACTCTCAGATTATGTCAAAGGATATGATTTTTGGGGATGGGGCGACCTTGATGTCGTATATGGCGATATCAGAGCATTCTTAACCGATGAAGTTCTTTCCCGCTATAAGATGATTTCCGGATGGGGACATTTCACATTATATCATAATGACGAAGACACTAACACATTCTTTATGAAACCTATTCCTGGCTATCAAGATTATAAAGAAGTCTTTTCTAAAAGTGAATCTGCATACTTTGACGAATATGGTTATAAAGGCTTTGGAGATAAATGGCGTGACTACCGACCTGATGATTGTTGGTTGGAATGGCCTTTTGACAATGCTTCTAAGCCTAAACAGTCTTATCATTTCAACAGTCTTACACGTGGATGGGAACGTGTAATCTTTGAACATAAAGACAATAAACTATATATGCTTCGTTTCAACAAGGGAAAGTTAGAAAAGAAAGAGTCGCTATATGCACATTTCCAGCATCGTGGCTTTATGAAAGATCATGTGACCGACTATAGTCATTTTCTTGTAACTCCGAGGGCAATTATAGACTTTCCGAAACACCTTGTTAATCTCCGACTTCTATTTCTCTGTAGAGACCGTTCGCTGATGACCAAATATTATCAGTGGAAAGACAGAATTATCTGGAAACTGGGAATGAGTAAAATCAAATAGACATAAAACATAGACAATATTATCATGAGGCTTGCAGTTTTAACATGTGGTATGCTTCCTATCCCAGCTGTACGAGGAGGGGCTGTTGAAAATCTGATAGATTTCTATCTCGAATATAATGATAGGAAAAAAAAACATCATATCACAGTGTATAGTCCATGGGATGTCAAAGTAAAAGAAAATACTAGTATTTCTTCTGACGTCAATCATTATTGCTATATTGATGTCACAAGTATAAAAGCAAGAATTGAAAGGAGAATCTACAAATATTTTCATAAAAATGAGTATTACAATTATTTTATTGAATACTACTTTGAAAAAGTATATTCAGACCTCAAGAATAAAAAATATGACTACATTTTGTTAGAGAACAGTCCTGGCTTAGCATATAAGCTGTCGGAAAGAGGTTATAAGAATATTATTTTACATCTTCATAATGACTTACTTAATAGCCATTCACATTGTCACGATGAAATTGCTAAAAATATAATAAAAGTAATTACTGTATCTAATTACATAAAAAAGAGCGTTTCTACCGTATATCCTTTCAAGAATATTTATACAGTCTATAACGGCATTGATACGATGATGTTTTCTCAAAAGGATAAATCCATCGTCCGTCGTCAAGATTTAGGATTCTCAGAAGATGATTTCATTATGGTATTTAGTGGTCGCATTAATAAAGACAAAGGAATTTCTGAGCTGATTGATGCAATGCTAGAAATTCAAGAAATCCCTAATATCAAGCTATTGGTACTCGGAAGTACATTCTTTGACAACTCCAAGCAAGAAGATGAATTTTTCAAGAACTTAAGAAAGAAATCAGAAATTATAAAACGCAATATCATCTTTACTGGATTCATTCCATATGAGAAAGTACCCAGCTATCTACAACTTGCAGATATTGCCGTATTACCATCTATGTGGAATGAACCTTTTGGGTTGACGATAGTAGAAGCTATGGCTGCAGGTCTTCCTCTTATCACAACACGTAGCGGAGGAATTCCTGAGATATGTGAGGGTATTGCAACAATCGTTGACAGAGAAAATATTGTTGAACACCTCACTGATGCCATTTTAGACTTATATCACCATCCAGATAAACGCAAACAAATGGCTAACACTTCCATAGAGCGAGCAAAAATGTTCGACAAAGAAATCTATACCAAGAATTTCTTCGCTGCACTGGAAGACCTAAAGGGTAAATGCTAAAGCTGTGGCAGGCGAATCCTATCGCCAATCATGCGCTGGAACTCCATCGTAAAATGATTGTTCATACCCGAGAAGGCCGTGAATGTCATTTCTCCAAAATAGATTTTTCCACGTACATTATAGAGATCCACACGCACTTGGGTAAAGCCTTGACTGATTTTCTCAGCAATCTCAATCATCTTCTCCAAGTTCTTAGGGCGAGGAACAGGCCTATAATCTACACCAATATCGGCAAGATATTGATGCATAGGTTTCCAAGTTTGAATATCGTAGAGATCGTAGACGGTCTTACTACCACCACTTCCACTTTCAAGAGCCCTATCGTAACACACAAAATCATATTGAGCCTTGCCCTCAATACACCTAATTTTATGATCTACTGTCGTCTGAGAGGAGAACTCTTCAGTATTATCCATCTCTATCAGGCTTTCTGCCATCACACGTGGTTTGATTTTCGTATAGTGGAATTCGCACCATGCATAGCCATATCTGACATCCAGATGTCTTTGTAGGAAATCTACGACATCCTTCTTGTTCATCTTACTCTTATCGCGAATGATAATAGTGCTACCACAATCATGTGTACATTTCAAGACGAATTTCTCAGGAAGAGAATCAAAATCAATATCTTCAGCCCTATCCCATACTCCATAGCACTCCGTAAGGATATCCTTCAGCCCAAGGCTCTCAATATATTTACGCACCTCATACTTATCTGAATACTCAGTCCATTTCGATGTATCTGTCATAACAGACATCCATGTTACCTTCTCATTTAGGGTACGCGGATTCTTCCATGGGAATTTCTCCCGATAAAAGCGATTCCACTTCATATCGACAGCCTTTTTAGGATTGTTCTCAACGATTTCCAACCATTTGTCTGTTGGCTGAACATAACGTTCAAAAATCAACGCCTTAAACGACCTTATTGGATGCAAGAACGATTTAGCTCTTAATTTAAATTTGCGCGATAAAATACTCATATAAATCTAGTTTTTATTAAATTGATCAAAAAGTGAAATCCATTTAGGCATAATCCTTTCTTTTTCATATCGCCTACTTGAAAGAATGGCAGCATGGCCCATCTTCTGACGAAGTTCAAGATTCTCGATAAGTTGGCAAATTTTCTCTGCATAGGCAAACACATTACGCCCTTCAATCAAGAAGCCATCTTTACCATCGGCGATAATGTCAGCAGGACCATAGGGACAATTAAAAGCCACAACAGGAAAGCCACAACTCATGGCCTCAGGAAGCACTAAACCAAATGGTTCATAAAGAGAGGTCATCAGTAAAATTGAACTCTCCCTATAGCGATCGAAGATAGCTGGCGAAGGTGGATAGACATGCATATTAATTTCTGCATGCTTAGCTAACTCTTCATACCTTTGCCATTGTTCGCCCTCACCATAAGCATTTAATTCCCAGTCCGGATGACGTTTGTGAACCAATTTCCATATCTCAAACAGGCTTTCTATATCTTTTTGTCTAGAAAAACGTCCTGCAAATATGGCTTTCTTTGACAAACAATCACTATATTTACCGGTTTCATTCAAACACACCACATTAGGAATCACACAAACATTTTTACAATACTTCTTCCAATCCCGTGCATCACCATCAGTTAGAGCAACCATCATATCCAACTGATACATTTTTCGTAAAGACAACCATAGTTTAAAACGATACCATAGGCTGGCTTCCTCATAATATTTTGCGTTACACATCGAGTGGGATTCGCATACTAACGGTGTTGTCCCTTTTACATCTACAATGGCATTGACAAACTCTACCCGAATACAGACAATTACATCAGGTTTAACTTCAAGTAGTTTCTCTTTTAGACGCCTTCTAAACAATCGCTCTAACTCAAAAAATTGTAGAACTCTTTTTATTCCACGATAACGATACTGATGATGAAACTGAATACCTAAATCATGGGCAACAATCCGATTATCTAATGGATAAGGAATCTTATGTGGTCCTTGATCAGTTGTAACAACGTGCACTTCATAACCATGCTCAACCAAATAGTCCATCTTGTCTCTGAGGACGCGTTCAATACCTCCCCAGACAGCCAATGCATCAGTTATATATAGAATCCGCATGAGTTAGAAACAAGTTTTATGAGTACAAAAATACAAATAAAAGTTGAAAGCTACAACTTTTTGAGGATTTATTTGATTAATATTGATATATTTGCTATAAAAATAAGGATTTGCCTCGAAACAACAATACAGGAAACATCTCCAAAACACCTCTGCCAACCACTCTGAGAAGTAATCTTACACCCGACAACAGCCATCTTCCTGGGTAATGAGATCGTTCTGCAGAAGCAACCTTACTGCAGACTGAACAGAACTGGCAGAGCCAAGATTGTATTGTTTTACGAACTTCATGAATGTGTAAAATAAACTATGTCTTACTACTTTTATTGTAGCCTGACACAGTTTACTTTACACTTTCAAATGTATATATACTACTGTGCCACAGTCAGCGGAAATCTCAAAAAATTAATTGTATTTGACATCAATTTATTATCCATATCAACATATATTTAAACTATTCACAAAAAAAATTATTCTATTTTTTGCATACACTGCATACACCAACAAGTTATCAACCTGATATTCAGCACCTTTGATTAGTGCATGCTGCGATTGTTTTAGTGTATGCAAGGCCATTTATTGCCGTTTCTTTACCAAATATTGTTTGCTACTGCCTACACGACGGTGTTGAAGCTCTGGCATATTCCAGAGATATCGCCCGAAGACAGAGACGCCATTTGCCTTGAGACCAGATCCAGCAATCCGGCGAAGCTGGTCATAAATGGCTGTTGGCGAAAGCCACATCCCATCTGATTCATCGACAGCAGGCTGATAGTATTCGTTGAAATACTGAATAGCTGGCGGCGTTAGCTGATATTGACGATTATGTTCCATAATCTCATTAACTTCCTCAGCACTGAACCACCAGTTCATATCCCTGTTTATCACCATCTTATATGCTTGTCCGTAAAGACCTTCATAGTTGGGTTTATAGTCGGTATTCACGGGAGCCGTCAGACTGACACAGATAAATCTTCTGCTACCCGAGGGATCGCTCAAGACGTTCGTTTCATTCGTCGTAGCTATAAACGAGGCATAGCGTTTAAACTCCTCGACATGTTTACCATACGGACGCTTGAACTTCACATTGGGCAACTGAATCACATTCTTCAGAAATCCCTCCTGCAGTTTTGGACTGATGGCATTAAACTCATCCAGGTTGATGAGCAGGAAATTGTGCATCGCCTGAAGTGTAGTACGCTTTTCGCTCACATCAAGGTTTTCCAAGAATCCCCATCGCAGTTGTTTGGGAAGGATCATTCGACAGAATGTGGTCTTACCATCGCCTTGAGGCGAAATCAACAACGGCACCACCGAATTGCCATATTCCTGCTGGGGCATCACCCATTGTGCCACCATGTAGAGGAACCATTTCTTGAACCACGTTTCCCACTGAGGAATGTTGCAGGGCACGCATCGGGCAAGCATTGCGATATGGTCCGTCTTCCCATCCCACTTGTCGTAACAGTTAGAGAGATAGTCGCCGATGGGATCGACCTTGCGGATCATGTTTGAGTGGACATAGCGTCGCACGTCTTTATCCCTTACATCATGGTTTGCCAGACGCGCCTCAATAGTCATACCGTTGATAACGTTCTCATCGCAAGGTGCCCAGTCTTGAACCCATGTGGTATTAGGACGATACTCTGTATAGCCCATCACCTCGTTATAGCGGAACACATATCTAGTCTTCAGAAAGTCAATCAGACGGCGCGTCTCCACGCTGACCATCTCCCCTTCTCTCCTTTGCCTTGGACGCTCTTCCGAATAGACTGCGTCAACGATAGCACGAACGCGCGCCCCATCGTATATCTGTTTGTAAACGTGGTGGTTACGGATATGAACAAAAGCCTCTTCTTCTGGGACATTCAACTCGCAGAGTCGATGAGCCAGCTCCGTCATATAGGCATCATAACGCTGAGACTCTGCCAGATGTTTTGTTGACTCGAATGCCTCTTGCGATGCCTGCCGGTAGAGCATCTCATAGTCTTCATAGAGCCGAAAGTCAAAAGTGCGCTGCTCAGACTCAGTATTTTCTGCAATCGTCGAGTCGCCTCTTAACATCTGCACCATCATTGGCGTTACCTGAGGATTGTAATAGGGCGATTCATCGAGTGTCATTCTGAAGCTACTCCTTGATGTAACATTCTGCCGTTCAATGGGTTTTGGAAGAACGCCGCTATAAGCCCCGAAAGCCACCTCATAGGCAGCCTTACAGAAGGCATCCATATCGGCTTCCGTCTGAGGTGCGTTAGGCACATCTTTCTGAGCTACAGAAACCAGGATCTCCACACTCCTGCCATCGGCACCTATAAAAGCTGCAAAGGTGGTGGGCAGAATCTTCGACGCTTCTTTCACCGCCTTGATCTCTTCCGCTTTCATCAGGCCTCCAACATGGAGCCAAGTCAGCTGGTTGAAAGCCGTGATCTCGAAGTTGCCATTCTCAGCCTTCAGCATTTCTACCAAAGGATGAATCATGGCAATGGGGACATTATCCTCATAAATACCATTGTCGCCAAAGCGGGCTACATACTGTCGGAACTTGCCGATATTCTCGGCCTTGGTGTCGGTCTTGATGCGCTCAAGGAACCACTCAAAGGATTTCACCGTGAGGTGAGATACATGCTTCTTGTCTGTTCTTACTATTGATAGTTTCATATTTAGTACTGGCTTATTATTTGTCCCAGGGGGTGGGACTGTTCGTCCCATAGGGTGGGACAAAACATCCCAGGGGGTGGGACAAAAAACTACTTAACTTACTGATTTCCGATTAATACTGAGTAAAGTCATAGTCCTCGAAGGTTTTGTCGAAACAGACCTCTATGCCAGGTTCATATCGGTGCACGATATCAACAATCTCCTGTTGCAGCTTCGGATTAATCAGCCGCTCACCATCCTTATAGCGATAGTAGGTACCCTTACTGCCAAGGTGTGCTGTCAGTGCATAGCGAATGCTGCTACGAGCCTCGCGCGACTTTACATTCTTATAGATAGAAGCGATACCTTGAGCCATCGTCACCTTCTCCGTTTTCAGATAATACTTACAGTCATCCTCCTTGATGGCATGAGGAAGGATACACAACCAACGCGTGTATTTTTCAGGTACATGCACACAAACCTGTTGACGAAGACAAGTCTCCGCCATCTTACAGTCACTTTTGGGACAAAATGCCCACCAATCTGGAATTTTCTTGTAATCAAACATACTGCAAAGATACAACAATTATTGGGGAATCCCAAACAATTTACTGCTTTTGTGCAGTTTTATTTGCTTGCATACACAAGCAATTTAGTTGCATACACCAAATTATAGTCTGTAAATCAATTAGTTAAGCTTTAGTGTATGCAGTGTATGCAAATATTAAAAAAAATAAATTTTCAAATCCACTATTGATACACTCTGACATAGTCAATGTAGTATCGGAGGGGGAACTGGGTGATGTCAGGTTCGCCACCATTGCTACCTAGCGCAAGATTCAGGAGCAGATAATGCTTGAATCCTGGGACATGATTGGCAAATGGATTTTCATGGTTACCATCATAACCACCATTCTGTGTTTTTGAGAGATCGATTTCATTCAGCAGTTCATCATCAAGATAGATTCTGATGAAATGCTCATCCCAATCCATACGCCAGATATGAAACTTATCAGCCCATTGCGGATCTTTATCTGTGAAATGGGTAAAAGGTATCACGGAAGAATCCCACACGGCATTCCAACGCTGATCTGATCCCCAACAGGCATTGGCGAGAATTGAGGGCTGATCATTCTTGATATAATACTCCATGATGTCAATCTCGCCGTTCTGCGGCCATTCCCACTTGTTGCCAAGCAGCCAGATGGCAGGCCAGGCTCCCGTTGCCGTTGGAATCTTGGCACGTATTTCGAAACGGCCATAGAGGAACTGTTGACTTAGTTGGGTTGTCAGACAACTGGAGGTATATTCAATAAATTCACGATTGGTACGCCAATCGTTGCTTCCTGTCACATAATTCGGGTTTCGGCGATGTTCTCTCCTACCCTCAATCACCAGACACCCCTCCTTGACAAAGGCATTCTGAGACTGATACCACTGTGCCTCATGATTCCTCTGGAAACCATACTGATAGGTCCAATCTCTTGATGGCCTTCCATCTACTTCAAACTCATCACTCCACACCAATCGCATACTCTTAGGCTCTTGCTGAGCCATTGCGATGGGAGCAAAGGCAGCAAATAAGATAAGTAACGTCAAAATCTTTTTCATGTTGCAAAAATAGTAATTATCAGTCAAAACACAAAAGAATTGAGAGAGATTATTGGAGATTTCAAGGAAAAAGCGTATCTTTGCAGCGATGATACACTACATCCAATTGCTACGCCCGCTGCAATGGCTCAAGAACGTCTTCGTCTTTGCACCGATATTCTTCAGCAACAATCTGTTGAAGCCTGAATATTTCTGGCCTACGCTGGTAATCTTCGCATCATTCTGCCTCATTTCAAGTGCCATCTATTGTTTCAACGACCTGAGGGATGTAGAGGCAGATCGTCAGCACCCCAAAAAGTGCAAGCGCCCAATAGCTTCTGGCGCCGTATCCATCAAAGGCGGCTACGTGATGATGCTCCTGTGTACCATCGGTTCCTTACTGTTGATTCCGTTAGCCCACAGCGTAAATACACCTTATTTATATATAATAGTGGCTGGCTATTGGCTGATGAACGTCGCCTACTGTATCAAACTGAAACAATATGCCATCCTCGACGTATCGATTATCGCTATTGGATTCGTGATGCGGGTACTCATCGGTGGTCTGACGACGGACATTTGGGTATCTCACTGGCTGGTGATGATGACTTTCCTCGTGACACTCTTCCTTGCATTTACCAAGCGAAACGACGATTATCGCATCTACGAACAGACAGGCACAAAGCCACGTGTCTCCATCACAGGCTATAACAAGACGTTTATCAATGAAGCCACAGCCATCATCGCTTCTGTCACGTTGGTCTGCTATATCATGTACACGATGTCGCCAGAAGTGATAGAGCGCATGGGCACCCGTTATGTATATTTGACTACGGGTTGGGTATTGGCAGGCTTGCTGCGCTATCTGCAGAACATGATCGTCTTTGGACTGAGCGGTAGCCCTACGAAATCACTGGTAAAAGATCATTTTGTACAGTTTTGTATTATCGGATGGATTGCATCGTTCTTTGTAATCCTCTACCTCTAAAGGCTCTTCTGCTCGTATTTCACCCCAAAAAGATAATGGCCCAAGAAAGGACTGAGACGGATGATGTAGCTTGCCAACAAACTTAGCAACAAGACAATCAGCGAAACGGCAAGAATCACCCAGAACTCCACGAAATGACTATCGAAAGCCTTTAACTGATCAGCATAGGGCATCAGGAAACGGGGCAGAAAGAAATAGTGCAACAGATAGATATCCAAAGTTCGAGTGCCCACATACTGCAAAGGTTTGGAAAGGTGAAGCCTCTGAAGCCACTTTCCTGAAAGACGGAAACAGGTAAAGACGAGCCACATGCCTGTAATGCCTCCAACATAGAATCTGAACATTTCAAACCATATATTATCAATATGTGATGTGGAGGCTATCGCAAAAAAGGCTACGGCAATCGCTAGGATAACAGCAGGTTTACTCGTCCATCGGATAAACGCATCAAAATGTCTGCGCATCCAGGCACCAACACAGAAAAACAAGAAGAAACGCCACAAAGCAACGCTCAGGAAGCCTAGTCCATTTACTACTAAGGCAAGGTATCCTGTTGCCGACATCTGAATGCTATTATAATAGCGGGCATAAACAAAGGATGCAAACGTAACAGTTAGCGCCACCCAAGGACGCCACTTGCTGCCCAGACGGACTATCAACATATAGAGAATGAAGAACTCAAAGAGTACAAACGTAAACCAATAGCCTCCCTTCAAGGCTCCTAACTGGTGAAAGAACTCTGGAGGCGGAGCCAATAGTAACAGGAAGATAAACGTAGGCACTATCTGCACCATGAACTTTTTGCGAGCTATCGTCGCAAAAGGTCGCGTGGCAACAGGCTCAAACAACCAGCCACTCAACATAAAGAAACACGGCAGACGAAACAAGAAGAATGTGCCATTATAACCCAATAACGAATCCCCCAAACAGAAATGGCAGATATGCGAATACACCACGAGGATCATCGTAAATCCCCGCATCGCATCGATATACTCAATTCTCTTTGTTGCCATTTCTTCGGCAAAAGTACAGAAAAAAGCTCATACTTTTGTTTTTTTCGCCAGAAAATATTACTTTTGCCGTATGAAAGAACGAATCAACTGGATAGACTGGGGGAAGGCACTGGCAGTTATAACTGTCGTGTTCTGTCACTTACCACAATCTCAGGAATGGTTCTATTATCGTTATCTGCAAGCTTGCATCATTACCATCTTCTTCTTTTTCTCAGGCTATCTGAAGAAAGATCGAGGTAGCGACCAGGGGAATTGGAAAAAATATTGGCATGGACTCATCTTACCTTATTTATTATATAATGCCATCATCTATCCCAACTGGTTCATTAAACACTATATGCAGCATGGAGGAATGCCTGACCTATTCCAAGCATTCCGGCCTATCTGGGGGGCATTGCTCTTCCAACACGAGAACGCTTTTTGCGAACCACTCAATGGACCACTATGGTACTTGCCTGCCATTCTCTTTATGCACATACTCATTGACCTGTGCAGAAAGACCAAGTATCTGCATACGATTATGATAACACTATGCATCATCTCATTTTTCCTCTATGCCGGCAATAAATACTACGAATTTTCACCTAACCTGACGCCAATGGGCATTTTCCGACGCCTACCATATTATTATTTAGGCTATGTAATGGGACAAAAACAACTCTTCAGAGACATTGCCCCAAAACGAGATTTACTATATTGTATCGGATGCATGGCAATTAGCATTATTCTTTTCGCGTGGCATCTAAATGAAGGAATATTCTTGCTGCACATAGCCATCTTCTACCCCGTCAACATATTCTTCCTCTTCGGAATGCTTTATGGGTGCAAGATGCTTGACAGCTGCAAGTCCAGCCTCATCACCAATCTATCAATAGGCACATTGGTCATCATTGGCCTCCATATCGTACCAATAACCATCATCAATTTTGCACTTGAACATCTGCGACATATTAAAGGTGTTATTTGCTATCAGTGGTATGAAGCATTACCCATCGCCTTGCTTATCACCATCATCCTCTATCCCATCATCCTTTTCGGAATACGACATGCTCCAATCCTGTTAGGCAAAAAATCAACATAAAGTTTGGCAATTTCCAATAAATACGCTATATTTGCAGAAAATTCACAAATGGCTAAGGATATTAAGTTTAGTGTCACAATTCCTGCCTATAAAGACAGGTATCTCAAAGAAACAATCGACAGTGTTCTGGCACAAACGTACCAGAACTATGAAATTGTAATTGTAAATGATGCCTCTCCATACGACCTTGATAGCATTGTCCATCAATATACGGACCCTCGTATCCGCTATTTCAAGAATGAGAAAAACTGCGGTGCAAAAAATGTCGTCGACAATTGGAATATCTGTTTAAGTTATGCGACGGGTGAATATGTGATGTGTATAGGCGATGACGACAACCTGACACCTCGCTGCCTTCAAGACTTTGCAGACCTGATTGAGAAATATCCACGACTTGACTTGTTCCATGCACGAAGTGAGATTATCGATGATGACTCCAACTTTGTGATGACATTAGAATTACGCCCAGAATGGGAATCAGTATATTCTCTGATTTACAATCCTCGTAACACACATCTTGGTGACTGGCTTTTCAAGACAGAAACACTTCGAAAGAATGGTGGATTCTACAAATTGCCATACGGCTGGCAGAGTGACGATATCAGCGCATTTATTGCTGCTGCGAGTCATGGAGTAGCCAACACACAAGAAGTAGGATTCCAATATCGAGGAAACGGTCTTTCTATATCTCATGACCTCACCTGTATTGAAGACAAAATTGAAGCGGTCAGATTCTCAATAGATTGGAGATTAAATTTTGTAGAGAATAGCCTTCCAAACAATGCAGAAGATCAAAAATTGAAAGAACTCATAAAAAAAACAGCCTTGTCTGTTGGCAACCATGACATTGATGATATGATAGAGTTCGATATCCGTAAGCATTTCTGGAATCGCAGTTGGTTCTGGCTTCACATGAGGAAAAAACATGGAGTCTCATTCTATCGTTATATCCGTTGTGTACTAAAAACAGTTAAATATAAATATTTTTGATTTCATCCATCATTTGGTTTACAAATACAAATAAACATGGCATTTTCTATTCAATATATCGCTGTTAACAGACTAAAAGAAATAGAATCGGACTGGAAATCATTAGAATCTGGCCGGGACATGACCCTATTTCAATCGTTTGATTGGAACAACTTGCTTTTTGAACATTATGTTCCACAAGATTCACCTTATTTTGAATCACTCTACACTATAGTTAAACAAGACAACAAAATCCAAATTATCGCCCCATTATGGATTACAAAGAAGACCTTTAATTACATAAATAAAAAAGGGCTTTATATTTTAGGACGTGACAGTTATAGTGATTATCTCAATATAATATACAAAGATTTTAATTCGGATTTGATATCTTTTCTTCTGGAAGACATAAGAAACAGGTACAATTTAAATCATTTCTATTTTGAACAAATCAGAGAGAATTCTATCATATATCAATACCTATCCAATTCTTACAAAATAGAAAACGAAAAAAAAGAGCCTTGCGTCAGTCTTCGACTACCCCAAACAATTGATGACTATCATAAGAATTTAAGTAAACATTCAAGACAAAATTTAAGGACTGCTAAAAATCGGCTTTCTAAAGACAACAAATTAATTGAATTCAATATGGATGATATTCAAGTCGATAAGAAACGATGTATAGAGATCAGAGAATCAAAATTATCTGTTCAATATAAGAGAATACCATATATAAAAAGACTCAAATATCGTTTTGTTAATAAACACCGATTCCACTTCCCACGGTTTTCTCCAATCACAGATTTCAAACTAAGTAAATTTATGACTGCATATATTGATGGAGATTTATGCGCATTCTTTAATTATGCTTACGATGAACCACACAAAAGAATTGTGATTATGGCAGCAGGAACTGACTTGACATTTGCACGATACTCTCCAGGAATGCTACTAATGTATAATTTTATTAAACAATGTATACAAGAAGGTTCATATGAAGAAATCGACTTCACAAGAGGTGACGAGCCATACAAATTTGCACTTGGTGGAGAATTGAACTATAATTGTTCATTTCGAATAACATTAAAGCCATCGGACACTCAACTTCTCCATTATTAAATCCAAAGTATGACGTCGAATCCAATAAAAATAATATATGTTTTCCAGCATTTTGCTGATATTGGGGGAATGCAAAGAGTTTTAATCGACAAGATGAACTACCTTGCAGAAAACGGATTCTTTGTTACAGTAATAACATGTGAACAAGGTAAACACCCATTTGCTTTTGATTTATCACCGTCAGTTAAGCATATCGATACAAATCATCGTTTTTATACATTATATAAATATCAAGGAATTCGTCGATTATACGAAAGTCTTATAATGGAGTTACAATTTACAAAAAAACTTCAAACCCTTTCAGATGAAATAAGCCCTGATTTCATTATAACCTCTGTTGAACCTTTAATTACCAGGGCAATAAGTAAATTAAGGACATCAGCCAAATGGATTGTTGAATCTCATGTTCCAATGCGGTTTACCTTATTTGAATCAGATTTCTATCAAACCATTCAGACTAACTTCGTTCATCGACTCTACGAAAGATTTATCTTCAAGCCTCTAAGGAAATGTGATTTGCTAGTTACTCTTACACATGGTGATGCAGCGGATTGGAAAAAATGGAATAAAAACACCTATGTGATTCCAAACCCTGTTACGTTATATCCAGAAGAAATCAAAGAACCATCTGATAACAAGCGTATTATCTTTGTAGGACGTCTAAATCAGCAAAAAGGAATTGACTATCTGATTGATGCTTTTAACCTAATCGCCCATGAATGTCCAAAATGGAAAATTGATATTTTTGGCAGTGGAAATCTTGAGGTTCCGCTAAATGAAAAAATTAAGGCTCTTAAACTTGAGGACAGAATAATTATTAATCCTCCAACCGACCAAATATACGATGAATATATAGACAGTCAGTTCTATGTTATGAGTTCACGCTACGAAGGATTCCCACTTGTCCTACTAGAAGCACTATCCTGTGGATTGCCCTGTGTTTCATTTAGATGTATATATGGTCCTGAAGACATTATTGAAGATGGGATTAACGGTCTGCTTGTACAAGACAGGAATATTGAAGATCTTGCACAAAAAATGTTATGGATGTGCAATCATCCGAGAGAGAGAGCAGAAATGAGGATTTGTGCTCGTAAAACAGCCAGTAATTATAAAAAAGAGAAAATCATGCCAATATGGGTTCAATTGTTCCAACATATGCACAACAACTCGTTCTCCTTTCAGGAATTCTCCAAGATTCAACAATCTAAATATAAAAATGAAAAAGATAATTTTTCTATACACAGTTAAAATATGACAATAGTCTATACATATCCTGCCTTTATTAATGTTGGAGGTGCTGATAAGATTATCATCAACAAGGCAAACTACCTTGCTGACAAGCTAGGCTATAAGGTGTATCTGATTACGGATTCTCAAAACGGACTGGAACCATTCTTTCCGATTTCTGAAAATGTAAAACACATAGACTTGGGTCTCAACTTCTATCAACAATACCAGTATTCCATTTACAAGCGATTGTGGATTTATCTAAAACTGATGAGGCAATACAAAAAGATGATGAAAGAGCAACTGTCCAAGATTCAGCCAGATGTACTTATCTCAACCTTTACGCGTGACGCTTCATTGGCAGATATTTATAAGTGCTATTCAAAAGCGACTATTGCTGAGGTCCATACTACAAAAGGGAATATCAGGGCTCTGCCTGAACTCAAACGGAAAGGTGGTCTTTATAAATATATGGCAGCATATATCGAGTGGCAACTAAACCATGCTGCAAAGAAATATGACGAGTTGGTAGTGCTGAACACATTAGAGAAAGAACTATGGGCTCCCGTTAGAGAAGTAAGGATTATCAATAATGCTGTGCAGCTTTATCCAAAAGAGCAGAATCCTTTGTCAACCAAGAATGCTATTTTCGTGGGGCGTGCCGAATATGAAAAAGGGCCTGACAGACTGATTGAGGTTTGGCATTTGGTAGCCCAAAAACATCCAGACTGGACGATCAAAATGTTCTGTACAGGCTCTATGTTGGACCATCTGAAAGTGAAAGTAAAGGAATATAGCATCGAGTCACAAGTCTTGTTTATGCCTGCTACTAAAGACATGGAACATGAATATATGACTAGTAGTATGTGCGTGATGACTTCACGGTTCGAAGGATTCCCTGTGGTCCTTCAGGAGGCCATGGGTTGCGGTCTGCCATGTATCTCCTTTAATTGTCCTAGTGGACCAAAACATATCATCACGGACAAAGAAGATGGATACCTGATTGAAAACGGGAACATCGAAGCCATGGCAAACAAAATTTGTGAACTCATTGAGGATGAGCAATTGCGCAAACAACTTGGAGCAAAGGCTAAAGAAAATATGGCACGCTACTCTGAGGACAAAATCATGGGACAATGGAAAGCGTTGTTTGAGGAACTTATAAACAGGCAAAGGAATGATTAACAGGATTATCAATAGACTATGCAGGAAAGAAGGTGCCTTTGCCGCAGCCATCTTTGCCAATGAACAATTGACATTGGATGCATTCGACGAAGCGCACTTGATATTCCAACTTCCCATTAAAGAGCTCTGGAAACCCAAACCTATGCTTTTTCAAGCGGACTCATTCCTCTTTGTCAAAGATGAAGAGCTTTTTCTGTTTTATGAACTCCAGCACTGGGACGATCCCGGCTACATCGCCATGATAAAGACTTCAGATCTACGAAACTGGAGCAAGCCCCAAATAGTGCTAAAAGAATCCTTCCATCTGTCTTTTCCATACGTATTTGAAGATAATGGGCACATCTACATGGTGCCAGAATCGCAGGAAAGTGACTCAATACGACTCTATGAAGCCAATGGCGACCTGACCAATTTCACACTTGTCAGAACATTACTAAAACAAGAAAGAACAGATGGTATCCACTATAACTTTAACGATAGCCACATCTATAAAAAGGACGACAGATACTATCTGTTTACATCATACCAAAAGGACTGGATGTACTATCAAGAGTTGTATGTGACTGATGACTTGCTGAACGGAACGTTTACGAAACATCCTCTATCCCCTATCTGCACTAGTAATGAATATGGGCGAAATGGCGGATCACTAATCTCATACGGAAAGAAATTACTGCGAGTCACACAGGACTGCCACCAAAACTATGGTGACAACATCTCATTGCACGAGATTACCCTACTCGATGAGAATCATTATCAAGAAGAATTGTACCGTAGAAATGTTTTCCCCAAAAACAGTATCTTTATTGACGGAGGACACCAACTGAACATCACTACATTTAAGGGAAAGTATATCTATGCTACAGACTATAAGATCAACAAACGGACTTGGTACCAACTCTACATCTCGCTATTGGTAAAACTTGGACTTCATAAACACAAGGGGTAAGATGAGTTACGATGTTACGATAGGAATTCCTGTGTATAGGGTGGAAGACTACATTGAGCGGACGATGACGTCTATTTTGATGCAGACTTACCCAAACATTGAGTTCCTAATTGTTGATGATGGCTGTGATGATCGGTCTATAGATATCGTCAATGAAATTAAAGCCACCCATCGAAGAGGTGAGGCTATTCGCATCATCACATTCCCACACAACTATGGTGCCTTCGAAGCACGCAATCGTATCATTGAGGAAGCTACAGGCACCTATCTCTACTTGATGGATGCTGACGATGTGATAGAAAAGGACGCCATTGAAACCTTGGTGCAAGAAGCAACAGCATTTAAAGCAGACGTGGTATTCGGCTCATACGAAAAAACGGAAATAGACGGAACGAAAATTGTATATCAATATCCCGATGCAAAATATGAATCGGGAGATGCCTTTGCCTCTTATGCTTATAGGAGATATGCTGGCATTCAGGCTTCTGCATGCAATTTCCTTGTCAAAACAGCATTACTAAGAGAGAAGGGAATTCATTTCTGCAAATCCAAATTCTGGGAAGACACCGTATTCACACTTGAACTCACAACTCATGTGAAAAGGGCTGTACTCCTTTCAAAAATCACCTATTATTATCTTTGCAGGGAACACTCGCTGACAGACATCCGGTACGACAGGCAAATCGAGCAACAGGAACTACAACAATATTTGCTTACAATAGAGCATCTGAAACAAGACAAGGCAAGGCTTAAAAGCAAGCCTTATTACCCCAATTGGTGCTATGTGGCCGTAATGTCTGATTTCTATATCATTTGCAATATCTTGAAACGACGGCAATATATAACACCGCCTTTCACCAATCAGCAATTAAGAGACTGTTTGCGACACCCTGCAACATTTTCAGAGATTGTTAAGTTCAAACAAAGACGTATACAGAATCTATTATTATATATTCTCGGCAAATTGCCGGCTCCAGTTTGTATTGCCTTCATCAAGGTAGCAGGAAAACAAAAAGGTCTAATCTAATTCTTCGACAATATGGCTTGGTACGATAAATATCTTTCAATTTATGGGAAAACAGCAGATGAAATCCCCGACAACATCTGCGAGGAGATCAAAGAAAATCTATCCACAAGACAAAGTAATCAACCGCTCATCTCTGTTGTGGTCATCGCCTACAATGAGGAAAGGAGATTGGCAGCTTGCTTATGGTCATTAAGTGAATTACAGACACAATATCCCATAGAAATTCTTGGTGTTAATAACAACTCCAAAGACAGGACGGAAGAAGTCTATCAACGACTTGGCCTGCCATATTATAACGAGTTACAGCAAAGTCCTGGCTTTGCCCGTCAATGCGGCCTGAATCATGCTAAAGGCAAATATCACTTCTGCATAGACGCAGACACATTCTACCCCCCGCTATATGTAGATTTGATGATGACAAAGCTTCTGAAACCTGATGTAGCCTGTGTGAGTTCGTTCTGGAGTTTTTATCCCGATGAAAAACATTCAGCCTTTGGACTCGCTATATTTGAACTTATAAGAGACTCTTTTTTGTTCATCCAGCATTTCAAACGTCCTGAACTATGTGTCAGGGGCATGGTGTTTGCCTTTAATGCAGATTATGCAAGACAAGTGAAAATACGAACAGACATCCGACGAGGAGAAGATGGTTCTTTGGCATTATCACTAAAGCAGTTTGGAAAGATTGCATTCCTATATAACAGAAAGGCACGCCCTGTAACCGGCTATGGCACACTTAATGAAGAAAGCCTGTGGCAAAGCTTTCTGTATCGCGTAAAAGTACAACTAAAAGGGATCACTCGTATCTTCTATACCAAAGACCATTATGAGGATAGCGAAGACAATCTTGTAAAGCCTAAGAATTGAGAACATCTTCAAATAGCAACTGCCATCTGTCTGCGATTTCATCTATCTGAAAACGACGGACATTACCAATGGCATTCTTAGCCATCTGATGCCTTAATTCATTACTATCCATCAATTGGCTCATAGCATTAGCCAGTTTCTCGATATCACCGGATGGAACCAATAAGCCATCTTCGTCATGAGAAACAATATCCTTGGGGCCGCAAGGACAATCAAAGGATACTACAGGTAATCCGCATGCCATCGCTTCTATCAGAACCATGCCAAAACCTTCAAATCTTGAACTAAAGACAAAAAGCGAACTTTCCAGATACTCTTTTCTGATATTCTGAGTGCTACCATTGAGATGACAACGGTTCATATCAACACCTAATTGCTTAGCCAAATTATCATAAGGCGATCTATCACCCATACCATAGATAGCCAACTCCCAATCAGGGAACTGCTTTTGAATCTTCGCCCAAGCCTGAAGCAACAAATCAAATCCTTTCTGATAAACATATCGTCCTACTGCAATGACTCGTTTTGCTTTCAAAGGACTGACCTCAGCAACATCAAAAGCCAAAGGATCTGGAATCACCTCCACATTTGACAATTCTGTCCACGATGCTTTATCTTCTTCCGTCAAGACAATAAACTTATCCAATTGTTTCAGGTGTGACACCAAACTGAGCATCCAAAACTTTGCAAAGAGATTTTTGAGAAAATTGGCATCACCTTCCTCAAAATTACGATAGTTGGCTCGATTGACATGAAGCTCACCTATTTTCTTACTACCATCCTTAATATCATTGATGAAATTTATCTCACGACGCAACAAACTTACCGTAATATCAGGACGAATACGCATCAACTCTGCAGTTAGACGCTTTTTGAAAATACGCTGCTTCGATAAATAGACAGAGACTTTCTTAACAAAAGAACAAGTCCATAGTTCCTCAAAGTTGACGTCAAGATTGACAATCTTTATTCTTTTGGAAAGTGGGTAGAATAATGGTTTGTCCTTTCCTTCTGTCAGGATGATTGTTATATCATAGCCAAAGTGTTCTGCAAAATAATTGGCCTTTAAAGTCAGTACACGCTCTACCCCTCCCGCCATGTATAAGGCTGGTGTACAATAGACTATTTTCAATGGCCGATTTTGCATTAAACACTATATTTTTCTGCAAATGTACAGATAAAATTTGATTATTCCAAATTATAATCGTATTTTTGCATCGATAACACATCGGTATGGTTAAAGTCAGTGTCATATTGCCTGTTTATAATGTCGCCCGATATTTGGATGACACCTTCACATCACTTCTGAATCAGACGCTTCAGGAGATGGAGATTATTGCCGTGAATGATGGTTCTACGGATAATAGTGAGGAAATCATCAAGAAATATGCTCAGGAAGATCAACGAATCAAAGTCTTTAGTCAGAAGAATCAAGGTCAGTCTGTTGCTAGGAATCTTGCTTTACAACATGCGACAGGAGAATACATCTATATGATGGATTCTGATGATAAGTTAGCTGACCCTAACGCATTAAGGATTTGCTATGATTATGCTGAGAAAAACCATGCAGAGTTCATTTTTTTTGACGGGGAGTCATTCTCAGACAAGGACGCAAATCGCCCATCATGGAACACAAAAAGAACACACCTTGCTGAAGAAAATAAAAAATACGAAGGAAAATATCTGCTCAACTTGATGCTCGATGAGAGTGTACACAATTGTGTTGTATGGCTGCTATTTATCAATCGCAATTATCTAAGTCAACTCGGCTTAAAATTCCATCCTGGTATTATCCATGAAGATGAGCTTTTTACCACTATTCTTACCATCAAGAGCAAATCCATTTATTGCCTTAAGCAATCTTTTGTTAAGCATCGTGTAAGATCCGCATCAACCATGGGACTACAATTCACCAAACGTAATCTGGATTGCTACCTGACCGTCATCGATGAGCTTTTTAAATTCCAAGACTCACCCATTATCAGGAAATTCGCCAAATACACCTTAAGCAAAGTATTTTATACAGGACATCAGATTCCATTTAGAGACAAGTTCCCTGTTTTCTGGAGAGCCTGCAAGTCTGGCTATTTGAAATACATTGGTCTTAAACCTGCTCTTGTATTCTGGTTTAAGAAGAAGCATTGAGTTTCAAGCTTCGTCAATCACTTTCTTCATTTGGATTTTCCAACTCAAATCTTCTACGCTCTTACGTATCTCTGCAGGCTCAAAATGTTGGGTTTCGACAAAATCAAGAATCTGTGAAATATTAATCGGCGACTCGTCAGAGGGTGCCTTGATGATATATGGCTTTGAATCGAAATCACTATCTTGTTCTGAATAGATGAAAGGGATACCGCGAGTAGCATATTCACGATTCTTCAAAGTCTTAATAGAGGTAATGCCTGTGCGATGGCGTGCCAAACTGCCAATGGCAAAACAACTCTGATTGAATACCTTATCAAGTTCTTCACCAAACAACTGTCCATGAAATACAACATGCTGCTGGAGGCCGTATTGATCAATCAAGGACTGAATACCAGGATAGTCACCTTGCCCATATAGATCGAATGGATCTACACCACCAACGATATGGAAGATCATATTCTTGGGAGACGGCTCTCTCTGATAATATTCTCCCAAACCGGCAATCAGACGATCATAGCCATGCCAAAGATGGACTTCAGCAACCCCAATGAGGTGGATAGCATCATCTACGGGATGATAATCATGTAAAGGAATGCTATCAAAATCAACCCCATTACTGATCCGAATCGTACGCTGCCCGAAAATGGTCTCTGCATCAGAGAATGTGACAATTGCGGACATCTGGCGTGACAGAGAATGACGAAACAACTGGTCAATTTTCAGCCCTAGACGCTCTTGACGCGAGAAAGTAGCAAACTCTTGATCGTAAGGATAGGTCGGTATCTCGGTAACAGACTTAATGCCTAAGGCACGCAGTTTCTTAAACAAGCGTATCAAAAAGGGATTGGCATTCATGAAACAACGGGCATAGACAAACTGTACGCCAGTGCGTTTGCAATAATCATAGATACAATCGTAGTCTATCCGCTGACGGAGGCCTGCAATGGGACCAGTACCATAATCCTGTATTACCTCATCATCGACATAGCGACAACGGTGGCCGTTTTTATCAAAGTCATAATAGCACAGATGAACTTCATAGCCATTCTCACGAAGGCCCTTGACCTGATAGTGGATTTTTTTACTTATACCACTGACTTCTGAGAAGCCATGATAGACAAGAAAGAGGATTTTCATCTGCTAATTGAATTATATCTGTACCATAATTATACTTTTCATTCGCAAAAGTAGGAAAAAATTTGGAATTATACAAAAAAATGACTATTTTTGTGGTCAGAATAAACCAAAGTCGTCATGAATCACGAAGAAGTCAGAGCGAAATTTAAGAGTAACCCCAGACTGAAAAGAATGGTGGACTGGCTGGTCATGAATCAGGTGGAGACGCGACCACGATGGTTCATCAGGTTATTAGCCCCTCTCTATCAGCATCGGGGCAGACATGCCATTATCCATCATTCTGTGAGAATGGACACACCGCCTTATCGGAAGTTCTGGCTCGGAGACTATTCTGTCGTGGAATCTTTTGCCTGTATCAACAACGCCGTAGGTGATGTGATCATCGGTAACCATACAAGAATAGGTTTACACAACACCATCATCGGCCCTGTCACCATAGGGAGTCATGTAAATTTAGCACAGGGCATCACCATCACAGCTCTTAACCACAATTTCGACGACTCGGAGAAGCGCATTGACCAGCAAGGCATTAGCACCAAGGAGGTGGTTCTGGAAGATGATATCTGGGTGGGGGCAAACGCTGTCATCCTACCTGGTGTCACCATTGGGAAACATGCTGTTGTGGCTGCAGGAGCCATTGTAACAAAAGACGTGCCCCCACACTCGTTGGTGGCTGGGGTACCTGCTAAAGTAATCAGACAAATATGAGAATTGGTATTGAAGCTCAACGCATCTTCCGTAAGAACAAACACGGAATGGACTATGTGGTGTTGCAGGAAATCAAGGAACTGCAACAGTTTGACACCCACAATGAATACTTTGTATTCGTCGCTCCTGGAGAAGACCGTTGTCTGGAGGACAGTAAGAATGTGCATATCATAGAGATAGGTGGAAACATATACCCTATCTGGGAACAAATCACACTGCCGAAGGCTGTCAGTGAACTGAAACTTGACCTGCTGCATTGCACCAGTAATACAGCGCCTATCTGGTGCAGTGTTCCCTTGGTACTGACGCTCCATGATATCATCTTCATGGAACCGCGAGACAAATCCAACAAATCGCTTTATCAGAATATGGGATGGCTATATCGCAGGCTCGTCGTACCCAGGATTCTCAAGAAATGCAAATATATCATTACAGTTTCTGACTTCGAGAGAAACAACATCATCACAAGACTCGGTATTCCAAGCGAGCGCATGGTCATGATATACAATGGATATAATGAGTGGTTCAAGCCTTTGAAAGACTTAGATATGAAATATCGGAAGTATATTAAAGAACCTGGCTACTTCTTTTTCCTTGGAAATACAGATCCGAAAAAGAATACAGAAAGAACGCTCATCGCCTATTCAAAATATCTGGAGCTTTCGAAAGTGAAACGGAAATTACTGATGGCAGACTTAGACAAAAGTTATCTTGACGATATCATTGTCAAAAATCATATCGAAAATATCTATCCCAACATCCAGATGCCTGGATATATCGTCAATTCCGATCTGCCCTACATCTATAATAATGCTTTTGCCTTCTTATACACCTCATTAAGGGAAAGTTTTGGCATACCTTTGCTGGAAGCTATGGCCTGCGGCACGCCCGTTATCACGTCGAACACATCTTCTATGCCAGAGATAGGAGGACGAAACGCCATACTGATTAATCCCGAGAGTCCTGGTGAGATTGCTCAAATGATGATTAAGCTAGAAAAAGACAGAGCTTTCTACGATCAGCAGAAGGAACTGGGTATCAAGAGAGCCAAACTTTTCTCATGGCGACAAACTGCAGAACAACTGCTTGAAGTATATGAGCGCGTGTATAAACGCAGAAATTAGCTAAACAAATCCAAGGAGAGATCCACATCTGTACCAGGTCTCTCCTCTTTATCGCCAGGAAGACTTTCTTCCCTAAAATCTATTATCAACTGCCGAGCATCTGGATTGTTCTGGGTGTTCAGACGATAATAGCCCCTTCGCTCCATCTTCTCAATCAGGGAAGATGGCTGTTTGGAGTTTTTCAGAAGATATTGCTGAATATAGGCACGAATCTCCTCAAGGTTAGGCGTGAAGAAAAAAGACAGATTATTATTATAGACATGCTTGGCCAACAGCTGGACGCTGATGCCCTTCTCTCCCACTGCTGTGAGAATGTCTAATATCTGCTGGTCATAAGTCATCTTATTAAAAAAGGTCGGTAAAAATCTTACCGACCTCTCTTATCGTACTTAAATGGATTAAGCCAAAGTCACTTTCTCTCCATCGTTAGCGAGCTTACCCTCCTTGAAGAGCCAGCCAAGACCGAGAAGAGTCTCCTCCTCTGAAATCTTTGCAGCCTTAGCAATCTCCTTAACGGTGAGAGCCTTACCTGCTGCTGCCAGTGCCTGATAAACATCTCCTGCCTTGAAACCTGCATTCTCAGCATTTACTGCGAAAACAGACTTTGCTGCTGCCTTAGGAGCAGCTGCCTTCTTTGCGGTTGTGGTCTTCTTAGCTGCGGCTGCCTTTGTCTCAGTAGCCTTCTTAGCTGTTGCTTTCTTTTCTGCCATAGTTTAAAAAAAATTAATACTCGTATTGAAGTTGTAAATAATTACTTTTCGAGTGCAAAATTAACACTTATTATTCAGACAAGTTGTTGATATTTAAGCATTTTTGACAAAAGACCGACTATTCTTGATGTAAGTCAATTTTCAACTGCAGCTCTTCCAACTGTTTCGGGTCCAGTTCACCGGGGGCGTCAAGCATCACGTCACGACCACTATTGTTCTTCGGGAAGGCAATACAATCGCGGATGCTATCAAGACCTGCCATCAATGAGACAAAGCGATCAAGACCGAATGCAAGTCCTGCATGAGGAGGTGCTCCATATTTGAAAGCATTGATCAGGAATCCGAACTGAGCCATCGCACGTTCTGGCGTGAAACCAAGAATCTGGAACATCTTCTCCTGAAGTTTACCATCGTGGATACGGAGTGAACCGCCACCGACTTCGACACCATTGCAGACGAAATCGTATGCCACAGCACGGACTTTCTCCGGAGCTGTATCGAGCAATGGGATATCATCGGGATTCGGCATCGTAAACGGATGGTGAGTAGCCATCAGACGCTGCTCTTCATCACTCCACTCGAAGAGCGGGAAGTCAACAATCCAGAGACATACGAAATTGTCCTTATCGCGAAGGCCAAGACGATCGCCCATCTCCAGGCGAAGTGTACAGAGTTGCACACGGGTCTTATTGGCATTATCACCACTCAGAATCAACACAAGGTCACCATCCTTGGCGCCCATAGCCTCTTTGACCTTGGCCCACACTTCGGGCTCATAGAACTTGTCGATACTGGACTTTACGGTGCCATCCTCATTAAACTTGACATAGACAAGACCTTTGGCACCAACCTGCGGACGCTTGACAAAATCTGTCAGCTGATCAAGTTGTTTGCGCGTATAGTTGGCACAACCCGGAACACAGATACCACCGATATAATTAGCTTCGTTGAAAACTGGGAATGAACCAGTGCCTTTCAGCACATCCATCAGTTCCACAAACTCCATACCAAAACGAAGATCGGGCTTGTCGGAACCAAAACGACGCATGGCCTCATGCCAAGTCATGCGCTGCAATGGGGGAAGCTCCACACCACGCACCTCTTTAAACAAATGACGGGCCATATCCTCGAAGAGTTGAAGTACATCTTCCTGCTCCACGAACGACATCTCGCAGTCAATCTGAGTGAACTCTGGCTGACGGTCTGCACGAAGGTCCTCATCACGGAAACACTTGGCAATCTGGAAATAACGGTCGAAACCGCTGACCATCAGCAACTGCTTCAAGGTCTGAGGAGACTGAGGCAATGCATAGAACTGACCTGGATTCATGCGGCTGGGAACGACGAAGTCACGTGCGCCCTCTGGCGTTGAACCAATCAGAATTGGTGTCTCAACCTCGATAAAGTCCTTGCCATCGAGGAAATTACGAATCAGGATAGTCATACGGTGACGAAGTTCCAGATTCTTACGGACTGCTGCGCGACGCAAATCCAGATAACGGTACTTCATACGAATGTCGTCACCACCATCAGTATTGTCCTCAATGGTGAATGGAGGTGTCAGACTCTCACTCAGCACATTCAGTTCTTTCACCAGAATCTCAATATCGCCAGTAGGCATCTTCGGGTTCTTGCTCTGACGCTCACTTACCTCACCCTTCACCTGAATACAGAATTCACGTCCGAGTTTATTGGCACGATCACAAAGCGGGGCGTCATCAGCCTCATTGAAAACCAGCTGTGTAATACCATAGCGGTCACGGAGATCGACGAAAGTCATACCACCCATCTTGCGACTGCGCTGCACCCAACCTGCAAGTGTTACCACGCTGCCAGCATCTGAGAGCCGTAGCTCTCCACAAGTCTTAGTCCTGTACATATTTATTTCAATTTTATTCGTTTTGAGGTGCAAAGTTACAAAGAAAATCAAAAATAAAAGATTAAATATTAAAAATTATGCCTCCACAAGCATTTTTTTTACTTTTCATTTTTCTCTTTTAACGGCTTTTTTGTATCTTTGCCCCCGAATTTACAAATAAACCGATTTGGAAAATGAAAAAATTACTTTTAATAGTCCTGATGTTTGCTTGTGGCATCACAGTGACCTTGGCCCAAAAGCCTGCAGAGATCAAGTTTGACAAACTGACTCACAATTTCGGAACATTCTCAGAAAAAGAGCCCGTTGTCAGTTGTGTTTTCACCTATACGAATGTTGGTGAACAGAATCTGATTATCAATCAAGCTATAGCCAGTTGTGGCTGTACCGTTCCCGAATACACCAAGACGCCTATCAAACCTGGTGAGCAGGGAATCATCAAAGTGACCTATAACGGTGCGGGTAAATTTCCTGGGCATTTCAAAAAATCAATCACAGTCCGTACAAACGGCGCTATCGAGATGACAAGGTTATACGTCGAAGGAGAAATGACGGAAGCAAAATAAAAATGAAGAAGCCTGGCCATGAGACCAGGCTTCTTTTATGTTTAGAAGGTATAGGCAAATCCCAAAGAACTGTACTCCTTAAACTGGAAATATCCTAACTCATCATCATACATACTGGCATCGTCGAAACGCGGGAAGAGAAACAGATTGGCCGTGATGTACTTTGACACACGCAGCTCAAAGGTGTTCTCCCACTCTATCTCAGCACGCTTGAAGGAGGTAAAGGCATAGAAACGCGTTTTCCAAGTGACGACATCATTGAACTTCCAAACCAAGTCGGCTGTCATATTCGGACCGAACTCAACCAAGGAATGCTTTCCTGCATCAAGGCCGTAGCTTGGACCCAATTCTACTCTGCCCACATATCGATAGTTGATAGCTATCGGAGAAAGGTTGACCGAACCCGTCAGACGTTTATTCTTTGTCTCGACTTTGTAATCCATACCAAGACCGAGGTTTATATTGAAAGGCGAGAAGAAATCTGAATAGACTTTCGGATCATTGGACTTATAGCCCTTTGTGAACTGAGTATATGCTTGCAACTGCAAAGTGTAATACCAATGTTTAGAGGCCTGAAGTCCAACTTTACTCGTCAGACGAATGAGGTCTTCATTGGTCTTCAGCTTATGCAAGGAGTCTGTACGGGAACGTATGAAACCAAGTTTCAGTTCCAGTTTGTTGTTCCAAAGCCACTTTTCCTTATTATCATAGTTGGCTTCTAATGTCAGCGCACCCACCATCGAGTAGTTACTTTCACCACCCTTATACCAGTTGCCTGAAACATAGTTCTGCATGAACTGAAGGAAACCGTCACCCTTATATGTCCAGAACTTGGGAACCTGTACCATCACCGTATCAGGAATATCCTGTGGAATATCCATAATCGATGGGGCTTCTACTTTTTCGACAAAATCCACCTTGTTTTCAAGTGGGGTATTGACATCTTCACGAATCGAACCGGTTTTCTGAAGGTCTGTCTCGGTAGCTTTTACCAGATCGGGGCGTTTCAGATAGACATTCAGAAGTGCTGCATCAATTTCATCAGAGAGCTTGTCTTTACCAGCAGACTCCGAATGGAGTGCCAACGATTTGTCGGCTACGTTGTGATAGAAGGTCAAGGGAGCAAACAAACGATAATAACGTCCATTCACACTGTCATTTGGCTGTGCGGCCTTCGCGCTGAGCGCCAAAGCAACCGCTAAAAATAATGTTAGTTTTCTCATATCTGACTGCAAAGTTACATTTTTTTCGCTATAGATTGCATAGAATTCCCATTTTTTTCGTAATTTTGCACCTTGATTTATCGCGTATATAAACAAAAAGCAACAAATAAATGAACAAAGACACTATCATCGGCTTTGTCCTCATAGCACTGGTCCTGATTGGATTCAGTTGGTATAACCAACCATCTGCTGAGGAAATTGAAGCCGCACGAAAACAAGACAGTATCGCTGCTGCCATCAAAGATAACGCAGCCAAACAACAGAAACTGAACGAAGCTGCACAAAAGGCAAAAGTCGAAGCAGCCCGTGCAGACTCTACAGCCTTGTTCTTTTCTGCACTCTCAGGTACCAGCCAGCAAATCGTGCTGAAGAATGGCAAGGTGCAACTGACCTTCGACACGAAAGGCGGAACTTTATCAAAGGCTGTTATCGAAGGCTTTGAGAACCGTGATGACCAAATGGGGGTCACACTCTTCGACGAGAAGACACAGCAGATGAACTTCATGCTGGCAGGCAAGTCGGAGAATATCCTCACTAAGGATCTCTATTTTACACCTTCGAACGTAACAGACTCCACTGTCACCATGACTGCTCAGGCTGGCAACGGCGGAAGCATCGTGTTCAACTACCTGCTCGGACAGGACTATCTGCTCCATTTCACATTCCAGGCGAATGGACTGAGTGGCATATTCGCTCCTAATTACAAGGCGATGGATATCGAGTGGAACGATCTGGCTCGCCAGCAGGAGAAAGGCTTCACCTTCGAGAATCGCTATACCTCTGTTACCTACAAGGAGAAAAACAGTGGTACAGACTATCTGAACGAGACATCAGAGATCATCGATGAGAATATTGAGGAGCAACTCGACTGGGTGGCCTTCAAAAACCAGTTCTTCTCTGCTGCCCTTATTGCCAAAGACGATTTCGCTGCCAACAGTCTCCTGACCAGTATCCCACAAGAAAAAGGCAGTGGTTTCTTGAAGCAATTCAACGCCAAACTCAAGACGGCCTTCGACCCAACTGGTGCAAAGCCTTCAGAGTTTGAGATGTATATCGGTCCTAATGACTTCCGACTGATTAAGGACGTCGAGCAGCAGAGCACCTTTGGCAAGGATCTCGATCTGGAGCAACTCGTCAATCTGGGTTGGTGGCTCGTACGTTGGATCAACCGTTGGTTTACCATCTACGTATTCGACTGGCTTACCTCTTGGGGCTTCTCTATGGGTATCGTACTGGTTCTGATTACCCTGTTGCTGAAGGTACTTACCTTCCCTATGGTAAAGAAGAGCTATATGTCGTCTGCCAAGATGCGTGTGCTGAAACCGAAACTCGACGAGGCTACCAGACAATATGACAAGCCAGAAGACCAGATGAAGAAACAGCAGGAGATGATGAGTCTCTATGCCAAATACGGTGTATCACCTCTTGGCGGTTGTCTGCCTATGCTGATTCAATTCCCCATCTGGATGGCTATGTTCTTCTTCGTGCCAAACGCCATTCAGCTGCGTCGTGAGTCGTTCCTCTGGATTGACGACCTCTCTACCTATGATCCTATCATCGAATGGGGCACCAACATCTGGGGTATCGGCGACCATCTCTCACTGACCTGTATCCTTTTCTGTATAGCCAACGTGCTCTACTCCTATATGACGATGCGCCAGCAGAAAGACCAGATGGTGGGCGCTCAGGCTGAACAGATGAAGATGATGCAGTGGATGATGTACCTCATGCCGCTGATGTTCTTCTTCATGTTCAATGACTATTCTTCAGGTCTGAACTTCTACTACTTCATCTCACTCTTCTTCTCTGCAGCCATCATGTGGACACTCCGCAAGACGACCAACGACGAGAAGTTGCTTGCCATCCTTGAAGCCAAATATCAGGAGAACAAGAACAATCCGAACAAGAAGACAAGCGGTCTGGCAGCCCGTCTGGAAGCCATGCAGAAACAGGCAGAGGAGATGCAGAAACAACGTATGAACCAGCAAAAGAGATAAGGCATGAAAAAGGTAATAACGATCGTTGCCGCAGTGGCCCTGATGCTGCCAGGCAGCACTAAAGCAGAAGAAACAGTGAAAATCGGAAAGCAAGACATCAAGCTCGCTAGTGAACTGATGACCCCCGAGGCGCTATGGGCTATGGGACGTATCGGAGCCGCTGAGGCCTCTGCCGATGGTAAGCAGATTGTCTATCAGGTGGGCTACTATAGTGTGAAGGCCAACAAGAGTCAGCAGAAGATTGCCATTATCAATGCTGACGGTACAAGCAATACCACACTCACTACAGGCACCAAGAGTGAGACTGACCCCACATGGTATCAGGGTAAGATTGCCTTCCTTTCTGGTGGACAGATCTGGACGATGAACGCCGACGGCTCTGACCGTAAGCAGATCTCCAAGACTACAAAGGATATCGAGGGATTCCAGTTCTCGCCTGATGGCAAGAAAGTGATCCTCCTCCACTCTATCGACTTTCATGAGATCATCAAGAAGAACCCTGATGACCTGCCTAAGGCTTCAGGCCGTCTGGTGACTGACCTGATGTACCGCCACTGGGATCACTATGTGGAAAGCATCCAGCATCCTTTCGTAGCTGATGTGACGGAAGACGGTATCAAAGATGGCATCGACATCCTCGAAGGTGAGCCATACGAATGTCCGATGGAACCATTCGGAGGTATGGAGCAACTCGCATGGAGCCCCGACTCTAAATGTATCGCCTACACTTGTCGCAAGAAGACTGGTCTGGCCTACTCTATCTCTACCGACTCTGACATCTATTTATATAATATAGGTACGCGCGAGACCAAGAACCTCTGCAAGCCTGCTGACTACAAAGCACCTGAAGTGGATCCAACCACTTCGCTGAAGTATCAAAGCGTGAATGCCAAGGAGAATCTGCAGAATAATGTAGGCTACGATCAGAACCCCAAGTTCTCGCCCGATGGCAAGTTTGTAGCCTGGACTTCGATGGAGCGCGACGGCTATGAGGCTGACCGTAACCGCCTGTGTGTCTATAACTTAACTACTGGCGAAAAGAAATACGTCACAGAGAGCTTCGACTCCAATGTCGATGATTTCGTATGGAGCGACAACAAGGACGCGATGATCTATTTCATTGGCGTATGGCATGCTACAGAGAACCTTTATGCCGTCAACTGGAAAGGCGAGCTCAAGCAGTTGACTGACACTTGGGATGACTTTGGCTCCATCCATCTGATGAACAACGGCAAACAACTCTTGATGGAGCGTCACAACTTCACCTCGCCTGCAGACCTCTATATCGTGACACCCAATTTCAAGAAGCCAGAGAAGACTGCTATCGCACAACTGACTTTCGAGAACAAACATATCCTCGACCAACTAGCAAAGCCGACCATCCAGCAACGCTGGGTAAAGACTTCCGACGGCAAGGACATGCTCACCTGGATCATTCTGCCCCCGAACTTCGACGAAACCAAGAAATACCCCACCCTGCTCTTCTGCGAAGGTGGTCCTCAGAGTCCTGTTTCACAGTTCTGGAGCTACCGCTGGAACTTTATGATTATGGCTTCACAGGGTTATATCGTTGTAGCTCCCAACCGTCGCGGTCTGCCTGGCTTCGGACAGGAGTGGCTGGAAGAGATATCTGGCGACTGGACAGGTCAGTGCATGAAAGACTATCTGGCTGCCATCGACGATGCTGCCAAGAATCTGCCCTATGTCGATAAGGACAAGCTGGGTGCCGTAGGTGCCAGCTTCGGAGGTTTCTCCGTCTATTATCTCGCAGGTCATCATGACAAGCGCTTCAAGGCTTTCATCTCTCATGATGGTGCCTTCAACCTTGCAGCGATGTATCTCGAGACAGAGGAGAACTGGTTCTCTAACTGGGAGTACGACGAGGCTTATTGGCATCGTCCGCAGTTGCCCAATGCCAAGAAGACCTATCACGATTCTCCTCACAAATATGTGGAGAACTGGGATACACCTATTCTCTGTATTCATGGTGAGAAGGATTATCGCATCAACTACACACAGGGTATGTCGGCCTTCAATGCAGCCCGTATGAAGGGAATTCCTGCAGAGCTGCTCATCTTCCCCGATGAGAACCACTGGGTGCTCAAGCCCCAGAACGGCATACTCTGGCAACGCACTTTCTTCAACTGGCTCGACCGCTGGCTGAAGTAAGCCCAGATTTGATTCCCACGCTGGGAACAATTCATTCCCAGGCTGGGAACATTTTATTCCCAGTGTGGGAACAAAAACGAGTAATAAAGAAATAATTAATAGATAATGACACAAACGATTCAAAAAACACTACGCGACTCTGCCGGCATGCGGTGGACGGCATTGCTGCTCTTGGCCCTCGCCATGTTTTGCAGCTATATCTTCATGGACATCCTCTCGCCCATCAAGGACCTGATGCAGGAAACACGCGGCTGGGACTCTACGGCCTTCGGCACGATGCAGGGTTCTGAGGTTTTCCTTAATGTCTTCGTATTCTTCCTGATCTTTGCAGGTATCATCCTCGACAAGATGGGTGTTCGTTTCACGGCTGTTCTCTCTGCAGCTGTCATGCTGATCGGAGCCTGCGTGAAATGGTATGCCGTCAGCGAGAGCTTTATGGGAACCGGACTGGAATCTTGGTTCAACAACAACTTGAACTACATCCCCATCTTCGACGAACTGGGTGTTTCGCCTTTCTATGAGGGCATGCCTGCTTCGGCTAAGTTTGCAGCATGCGGTTTCATGATATTTGGTTGCGGCTGCGAGATGGCTGGTATCACGGTGAGTCGTGGTATCGTGAAATGGTTCAAGGGTCGTGAAATGGCACTGGCTATGGGCTCTGAGATGGCCTTGGCTCGTCTGGGTGTTGCCACTTGTATGATTTTCTCACCTTTCTTCGCCCGTCTGGGTGGTGAGGTAAGTGTCAGCAGAAGTGTCGCCTTCGGTGTCGTACTGATGTGTATCGCCCTGATGATGACGATTGTCTATTTCTTCATGGACCAGAAGCTGGATGCACAGACTGGCGAGGCTGAGGAAAAGGACGATCCCTTCAAGATCAGCGATCTGGGCAAGATCCTCACCGATGCAGGATTCTGGATTGTAGCCCTGCTCTGCGTACTTTACTATTCAGCCATCTTCCCGTTCCAGAAATATGCCGTGAACATGTTGCAGTGCAACCTGACGTTGACGACACCTGACGCAGACTCTTTCTGGGCCAGTTCGTCTGTGACCATCGTACAGTATATCATCATGCTGATTGTGGCTGCTGCAGGATTCGCCAGCAATTTCCAGAAGAAAAAGAACATGCAGTACTCGCTGCTCTGCCTCTCAATCCTTGCGCTCATCACCTATTGCTACATGGGCTATATGCGTCAGTCGGCAGAGTCAATCTTCGCTGTATTCCCCCTGCTGGCAGTGCTGATTACACCAATCCTGGGTAGCTACCTCGATCATCACGGCAAGGCTGCATCCATGCTGGTGCTCGGCTCTATCCTGCTGATTGCCTGTCACCTGACATTTGCCTTCGTGCTGCCAATGTTCAAGGGTAACGCCGTGGGTGGTATCATCATCGCTTATGCTACGATTCTCGTACTGGGCGCTTCGTTCTCACTGGTTCCTGCCTCTCTTTGGCCTTCAGTGCCCAAGCTGGTAGATGCTAAGGTGATCGGTTCTGCCTATGCACTGATTTTCTGGATTCAGAACATTGGTCTCTGGCTATTCCCCCTGCTGATTGGCAAGGTGCTCGACCAGACGAACCCAGGGGTTACAGATCCTACGCAGTTCAACTACACTGCTCCGCTGGTCATGCTCGCCTCTCTGGGTGTAGCTGCCCTCGTTCTTGGATTCGTACTTAAGATTGTAGACCGCAAGAAAGGCCTTGGACTTGAGTTGCCTAACATCACTGAAAAGTAAGATATATGAAAAAGATAGGTTTCGACAACGACAAATATCTCAAGATTCAGTCAGAACATATTAAAGAGCGTATCGCCCAGTTCGACGGAAAACTCTATATGGAGTTAGGTGGCAAACTCTTTGATGACCACCATGCATCACGCGTACTGCCTGGGTTTAAACCTGACAGTAAGCTTCGTATGCTGGCCCAGCTTCGTGACAGCATAGAAATTGTGATTGTGGTCAGTGCTGATGATATTGAGAAGAACAAAATACGCGCAGACCTGGGTATTACCTATGATGAGGATGTACTCCGTCTGCGAGACGAGTTCATGCGTCGTGACTTCATGGTGGGTTCCGTCGTGATTACCCATTATAACGGACAGCACGCAGCAGACCAATTCCGCAACCGTCTGAAGCGCATGGGCATCAAGTCGTATATCCACTACCCCATTGACGGCTATCCTCACAATGTGGAACTCATTGCCTCCGATGAGGGCTTTGGTAAAAACGACTATGTCGAAACCTCTCGTGAATTGGTCATCGTAACTGCACCTGGTCCTGGTAGCGGCAAGATGGCAACTTGTCTCTCCCAGCTTTACAACGAAAACAAACGAGGCATCCGTGCTGGTTATGCTAAATTTGAGACTTTCCCTGTCTGGAATCTGCCGCTCAAGCATCCTGTGAATATCGCCTACGAGGCTGCTACTGCCGACCTCAACGATGTGAACATGATTGACCCCTTCCATCTGGAAGCTTACGGCAAGACGGCTATCAACTATAATCGCGACATCGAGATCTTCCCTGTACTGAATGCCTTGTTCGAAGGTATCTATGGTGAGAATCCATATAAGTCGCCTACGGATATGGGTGTCAATATGGTCGGCTTCTGCATCTCTGATGACGAGGTTTGCTGTCAGGCATCGCGCGACGAAATCATCCGCCGGTTCTATGATGCGACTAACAAGATGGCTGACGGTGCAGACAATGAGAGTGAGGTCAATAAAATCCGCATGCTCTTCAATCAGGCAAAGATCTCTACTGCCACTCGAAAGGTGACTGTTGCTGCCTATGAGAGAAAGATTGAGAGTGGACAACATGCAGCCGCCATCGAACTGGAAGACGGCACCATCATCACCTCGAAGACAACACCACTCCTAGGTTGCTGTGCAGCCCTCATTCTCAATGTTACAAAACATCTGGCTGGCATCGACCATGAAGCTAAACTGATTCCGCAAAGTCTGATAGAACCTGTACAAAAAACGAAAATCGAATACCTTGGAGGCAAGAATCCACGTCTGCACACAGACGAAGTATTGGTAGCTCTTTCGGTGCTTTCCAAGGATGACGAGAATTGCCGTAAAGCTCTGGAACAATTGCCAAGTCTTCGCGATTGTCAGGTTCATACGACGGTCATGCTGTCTGAAGTGGATCGCAAGATCTTCAAGAAACTCGGTTGTGGCCTGACCTGCGATCCTGTTAAGAAAAAGTAGAAAAAGAGAAAGTGGGTGAAGCTATCCGAAGAAGACTGAACGACTCTCCGGCTGCGAGATGGACCGTACTTTTCATTGTGGCTACTGCCATGATGATGGGTTACTTTGTCAACGATGTGATGTCTCCACTTGAGACATTGTTGGAGGCTCCTCGCAGTCAGGGCGGACTTGGTTGGACACCATCCGACTACGGTTTCTTCTCGGGTGCAGGCAGTTTCATCAATGTCTTCCTGTTGATGCTTTTCTTCTCGGGACTGATTCTCGACAAGATGGGCATTCGCTTTACGGGTGTATTGGCCTGTAGCCTGATGGTTATAGGTACATTGCTGAAACTCTATGGGGTTACTACCGACTTTGGGCCTGCCGAGATAACTGTCTTTGGTTTTCAGTTGCCGATGTCAGTAGCTGTTTCCTCCTTAGGCTTTTCAATATTCGGTGTCGGTTACGAGATGACAGGCATCACCGTATCGAAAGCGATGGTACGTTGGTTTACTGGTCATGAGCTGGCTTTGGCTATGGGCATTCAATTGGCAATGGCCCGTCTTGGCACTGCTGCAGCACTGAGTATCTCGGCTCCTATCGCACGTCATTTCACCCTTTCAACACCATTGCTTGTTTCACTGGCCTTCCTACTAATCGGCTTGCTGGCTTTCCTCGTATTTTGCGTAATGGATCGCCGACTAGACTCCTCTATTCCCAGCGAAACATCCAACTCAGAGGAATTTCGTTTTTCGGATATCGGCATGACGCTCCGCAATCCAGGGTTCTGGCTGATTACGCTATTCTGCGTATTATTTTATTCTGCCGTCTCACCTTTCTTGAAGTTTTCGACCAAGCTGATGGTGATGAAATATGGTGTCGATCCCGATATCGCCGGTTTCTTCTCAAGCATTGCACCATTTGGCACGATACTGATGACACCACTGTTCGGACTTGTCTATGATCGCTACGGAAAAGGAGTTTCCCTGGTGATTACTGGCGCTCTGATGCTCACTGCTGTTCACTTCAGTTTCTCTCTACCCATGCATTCTGCAACGGTAGCCATCGCTCTGATGGTTGTACTCAGTATCGGCTATTCTCTGGCTCCGGCAGCCCTTTGGCCTTGTGTTCCGAAGATCATCCCTCTAAAATGTCTGGGTACAGCCTACTCTATGATATTCTTTATCCAGAATTTTGGCCGTGCTATCATCCCCATGTTTGTAGGTAAAGCCAACGAGACAGACCCCAGTTACACCACCTCAATGCTTATCTTCGGATTCACGGCCCTTGGTGCAGCTGTAACTGCTATTGCCATGTGGTATGTAGATAGCAAGAAAGGCTACGGACTTCAATTACCAAATATCAAAAAATAGATGTGCTGGCTATTGTGAAGACGCATCTATTGTGAAATCTGAACCACTAACGGCAGGTGATCGCTATATCCAGGCTGATAACGCATACCATTATAGGTACGACGGGGCTTATAACCGCCATATACCTTTTCTTCTTCTAACAGAAAGCGTGGAGAATGGATGAAGGCACGTT
>Ga0256404_1000608_pt1 | contig 93007 bp, 74 predicted proteins | sample RumenRJG_01DNA_FD_185990 | JGI IMG/M metagenome (GOLD analysis project Ga0256404, IMG submission 185990) | Bovine rumen microbial communities from Lethbridge, Alberta, Canada - RJG_01 | ecosystem: Host-associated > Mammals > Digestive system > Stomach > Rumen | place: Canada: Alberta | collected... | reverse complement strand
CTCACCCGTCCGCCACTAAGTTAAAGATCCATCCGAAAATTTCTCTTTAACCCCGTTCGACTTGCATGTGTTAGGCACGCCGCCAGCGTTCATCCTGAGCCAGGATCAAACTCTCATGTTAAAAAAAGGTTGTTCTTGCGAACAACTTTAAGAGCTCCGCTACGCGGATCTCTGAAATTCAAGTTTAATTCCCGTCACAGTTTAAACGTTAACGTCTAAATCTGCTCCGTAATTTGCTTGGTTTTTGTTCGTTCTGAAAATATTCATAAAGTTAACTGCTTTTGCAGTTAATCTTTTTAAGGCCGTTCTTAAACGATTTGTCCCGGCCTTTTTAAAGGAATATATTCAGGGTTGCATTTCTGTTAAGTTGTCATATATTCGGTTTTATTGGTTGGTACATAAGCTGCATGACAGCTCATGTTAGCGGAGAAAGAGGGATTTGAACCCTCGCGCCGGTTCTCCCGACCTACTCCCTTTCCAGGGGAGCCCCTTCGGCCAGCTTGGGTATTTCTCCAGGCAGATACCTACAAAGTAAGTTTCTATATATTATCACTTTTCAGGTCTGATTTCAAGCACAAATTTTATTAATTTATGTCGATCTCAGAAGCGGAGAGGATGGGATTCGAACCCATGTGCCCGTGAGGACAAACGGTTTTCAAGACCGCCGCGTTATGACCACTTCGCTACCTCTCCAAAACGGTGGCGCAGCACCTTTTCGTCTTGGTTCGCACTCGTTGTTCTCGCGCGAACAAATGATATGTTAGCAGATGCCCTACCCGTTGTCAATGCTCAATTTTTATTATTTTACAAAATTGTTCGCCGCATTGCAGATCCTGATTTCTGCCAAAATATCTCTTCCCCCGTCCCTGCAAAAACAGCCCCGCGATCCGGAACAATCTCCGATCTCGCGGGGCCGAACAACAATCACCTTACAGGTAACTCTCAAGCTCCTCTTTAAGCTCTTCCACCTTGTCAAGCTTCTCCCAGGGAAGATCCAGGTCCGTTCTTCCGAAGTGGCCGTAGGAAGCAGTAGGTCCGTAAATCGGTCTGCGAAGGTCGAGCATCTTGATGATGCCGGCCGGGCGCAGGTCGAAGTGCTTGCGGACGACTTGCTCGATCACGCTGTTGGACACGCGGCCGGTGTCGAATGTGTCGACGAGGATCGATGTGGGCTTGGCCACGCCGATCGCATAGGAGAGCTGGATCTCTATTTTGTCCGCATAGCCTGCCGCCACGAGGTTCTTGGCTACGTATCTGGCTGCATAGGCCGCGCTTCTGTCAACCTTGGTGCAGTCCTTTCCGGAGAAAGCGCCGCCGCCGTGGCGCGCCATTCCGCCGTAGGTGTCGACGATGATCTTGCGGCCGGTGAGACCTGCGTCGCCTGTAGGGCCGCCGATCACGAATCTGCCCGTGGGATTGATGAAGAACTTGGTGTTCTCATCGATCATATCCGCCGGAAGGATCTCATCAAAGACATACTTTTTGATGTCTCTGTGGATCTGCTCCTGATCCGCCTCATCCGTGTGCTGCGTGGAGAGAACTACCGCCTCAAGTCTGCAGGGCTTTCCGTTCTCATCGTACTCCACGGAGACCTGTGTCTTTCCGTCGGGTCTCAGATAAGGGAGCGTGCCGTTCTTTCTGACTTCCGTGAGCCTTCTGGCCAGCTTGTGCGCCAGGTCGATCGGGTAAGGCATATAGCTTTCGCTCTCATTGGAAGCATATCCGAACATCATGCCCTGGTCGCCCGCGCCGATCGCCTCGAGCTCCTCATCGGTCATTTTGTTCTCCTTTGCCTCGAGGGCGCGGTCCACGCCCATCGCGATATCCGCGGACTGCTCGTCAAGACGCACAACGATCTCGCAGGTATCCGCATCGAACCCGAGAGCCGGATCCGTGTAGCCGATTCCCCGAATCGCTTCTCTTGCGATCTTCTCGTAGTCGACGACTGCATTCGTTGTGATCTCTCCGCAGATCAGGACGAAACCCGTGCAGGCAGTTGTCTCGCAGGCCACCCTGCTGCCCGGATCCTGCGCCATGCACGCGTCGAGGATCGCGTCGGAGATCGTATCGCACACCTTATCGGGATGTCCTTCTGTAACTGATTCTGAAGTAAAAACAAATTTGCTCAAGAACTCCTCCTTAAAAATGATTATAAATAGTACAAGATAAATGAATAACGCAATAAAAAAACCGTGGGGGCTGCGCCTCACGGATTCGTTTAATTACTTCACAAATCCCTTATTGTTCGATCGCCCCGTCCGGGTCTCTCGCTCAGGTTGGGCACCTACCTGCTTGTCAAAATATACAAAGACAGGGGTTGCCGTGGCTTCGCAGGTCCTATGTACCTCCACCACTCTGAATAAGAGAACATTTTATTAAATTATCGGATCAGGAACACTGTCCTGTTCTTATTGTTCGATATAATATCTCTACTTATAATTTCTGTCAATCCGAATAATACCCACATTACATGGATTTTATCAACATTTTTTGGTAAACACGCATTATCGCGGTTGTACTTTTGCAAAATCTGTATGTATACTCATCATAGAACAATGTAACTGTAAAGAAGCAGGAGAATGAATGATGATGAAACAGTCTCCGAGAGAGAAGCTGGCCGGGACGTCTCTGAGCCTGGCCCTTTTATCCTTTGTTGCCATATTCATAATGCCGATAGCGGTTCCCTATATATTTGCCTCTATTTCTATTGTACTGGCTGTCCTCTCCATGGGAGGCAGGTCCACAATGCCCAGAAAGAGCAGAACCGGTTTCCGCATATCGATCGTCGCCCTGATCCTCAACACGGCCCTGATCCTGTTTACGATCTACTATTTTATTCAGATGCTCCACGACCCTGAGCTTCAGGCGCAGTACAGCCAGATCCTCTATCAGACCTACGGGATCACTTTCCAGGAGTTTCTGGACCAGCTCGGCCTGTCCTCTTTCGCGCAGTAATTTTTCGCGCAGTAATTCTTCACGCAGTGACCGTCCTGTATTCTTATGAGGTTATGATGAATACATTCAAGAATAATAAGTTTTTAAAAGCCGACGCGAGAGAATCCCTTCTGGGCAATCTCACGATTCCGGTGACCTCTATGTTGTTATACACGCTGACGACCTTGGTGCTGTCCGATCTGATCTCAAATTTCGGATCGACTTCGTTCCTTATCTCGCTCCTGCTCTCAGTCCTCATCTTTCTGGTGGTGAATACCTGCGCCGGAATGCTCAGGATCGGACTGTCCTGTATTTTTCTGGAGCTGCAGTTTGGCGGCAAGGCGGCGATCGGCGATCTTCTGTACGCGTTTCGCAATAATTCCGATACCGCCGTGCTCCTGAGCGCCTTTATATCCGCGCTGGAGCTTCTGTGTATGATGCCGGCTATCCTGTTTATGTCTTTTTCTACCGCGCAGGGATTGTCCGGCCACCTGTTTCCGTACCTTCTTCTTGTCGCCGCGGGATTTCTGGGGTCCGTCGCCGTCCGCATACGGTATGCGATCTGCACTTACCTCTTTCTCGACTTCCCGGATTTTACCGCCGAAGAACTGATCCGCGGAGGCAGTAAGCTGATGAGAGGCCATCTGAAGCGTCTTTATTATCTCTATCTGAGTTTTATACCCATGTATATACTCAGCCTGCTCTCTTTTGGCATCGCAGGGCTGTGGGTCTCGAGTTACACACACGCCACCGAAGCCGCGTTTTACAAAGATCTCATGGCCAGTACCAAGTGGTGACGCCACACCTCGATCCCTTAAATCTGATGGCGACAAAAAAGAACCGATTCCGACGCCGGAACCGGTTCTTTTCATTATCCGCATATTTCTTAACTGTATAAAGGGGTGGAGAGATATCTGTCCCCCGAATCCGGCAAAAGAACGACGATCCTCTTGCCCTTGTTCTCAGGCCTTTCCGCGACACGGACTGCGGCCCACAGGGCTGCGCCCGATGAGATTCCTGTCAGGATTCCTTCCGCGTGGGCAAGGGCCCTGCCCTCCTCAAACGCCGCGTCGTCCGGCACTGCAATGACTTCATCATAGATGGTTGTATCCAGAATGGAAGGAATAAAACCGGCGCCGATTCCCTGGATCTTGTGAGGGCCGGCTTTGCCGCCGGAGAGCACTGCGGAGGACGCAGGTTCTACTGCCACCACTTCGATCGCGGGATTCTTCTCCTTGAGATAGCGGGCCGTTCCGGTGAGCGTTCCGCCGGTTCCGACCGTCGCCACAAAGATATCCACTTCTCCGTCTGTATCTTCCCAGATCTCCGGGCCGGTAGTCCGATAGTGGGCGAGCGGGTTGTCAGGGTTGTCGAACTGTCCCAGTATGATCGAGCCGGGAATGGAGTCCCTCAGTTCCTCCGCCTTGCGGATCGCCCCTTCCATTCCAAGAGCGCCCTCCGAGAGCACGATCTCGGCGCCGTACGCCTTGAGAAGCGTTCTCCTCTCCACGCTCATCGTGTCAGGAAGTGTGAGGATCGTCTTGTATCCTTTGGCGGCCGCTACGCAGGCAAGGCCGATCCCGGTGTTGCCGCTGGTCGGTTCAATGATCGTCGCGCCGGGTTTTAAGAGTCCCTTCTTCTCCGCCTCTTCGATCATAGTGAGCGCCACTCTGTCCTTGGAACTTCCCGCAGGATTGAAGAGCTCGAGTTTGGCTACGATCTCCGCCCCTGTCACGCCCTTGACGGCCTGATAATTCTTCAGGGAAAGAAGCGGCGTCTTTCCTATTAATTCCGTTGTGCTGTACTTAATGCTGCTCATTTTCCTGCTCCCGGTCACTGATTGTCAGCGTTCTCTTTTTTGTCTTCCAAAAGCGGCTGCCTGCTCTTGTCCGCACGCACCGAGCGGATCTCGATCAGAGGGCCGCCCTTGCCTTCCACGTAGGCGCGGGTGATCGTCACCTTGCCGATGTTCTCGTCCTTGGGGATCTCGTACATAATGTCAAGCATGAATTCCTCAATGATGGACCGGAGCGCTCTGGCTCCCGTATCCTTTGCCAGCGCTTTTTCCGCGATGGCGTGGAGCGCGTCGTCATCGAATTCGAGATCCACCTCGTCCAGAGCCAGAAGTTTCTGATACTGTTTGAGGATCGCGTTCTTGGGCTCCTTGAGGATCTTGACCAGCATATCCGCGTCAAGCCCCTGCAGCGGGCACACGATCGGCAGACGCCCGATGAATTCCGGGATCATTCCGAACTTGCGCAGGTCCTCGTTGGTCACATATTTCAAAATATCCTTCTCATTGTCGTATTTGTCCTTGATCTCAGCTGCAAATCCGATGGAGGTCTTCTTGGTCAGCCGCTCCCTGATGATGCGCTCCAGGTCCGGGAATGCGCCGCCGCAGATGAAAAGAATATTTCTCGTATTAATGGTGGTCAGGGGCACCATCGCGTTCTTGCTGTTGGCTCCCACGGGTACTTCCACATCGGCGCCTTCCAGGAGTTTGAGAAGTCCCTGCTGGACGGACTCGCCGCTCACGTCTCTGGAATTGACGTTCTTCTTCTTGGCGATCTTGTCGATCTCGTCGATAAAGACGATGCCCTTCTCCGTCTTCTCCACATCGTTGTCCGCTGCCGCGAGAAGTTTGGACACAACGCTCTCGATATCGTCGCCGATGTAGCCGGCTTCCGTGAGGGACGTCGCGTCCGCGATCGCAAGAGGCACATCCAGAAGGCTGGCGAGCGTCTTTACGATATAGGTCTTGCCGCATCCGGTAGGTCCCAGGAGCAGGATATTGGATTTCTCGATCTCGATGTCGTCCATGGTCCCCGTCTTGACGCGCTTGTAGTGGTTGTAGGCCGCCACGGAGATCACTTTTTTGGCGCGCTCCTGGCCGATCACATACTTGTCGAGCTCTTCCTTGATCTTGTGCGGAGCCGGAATATTGTCGATGGAAAAGACCGGTTTGGGGCCGTCTTTCTTCTTTTTCTTTACCTTGGGCTGCCTTGTTCCCATCCCGCCGCCGAACAGGTCGCCGAGATTGAGGAAACTGATCGACGGCCTTCGTCCGTCGCCGCCGCCTCTTAACGAGTCGGAGTCCTCTTCCCCGGACTCCTCTTCGGTCTCCGGCTCGTCGGGCTCGCTTTCATCCTTTGACAGGTCAGTCGAAGCGGGCTCTGCCGGTCCGACTTTCTTTTCTTCTTTATTTTCGTCTTCCGTCTTCTTGTCTTCGGTTTTCTTATCCTCCGAGGGTTGCATGGGCGCCGTTCCCCCGAAGAAGGGGTTGCCCTGCATGAACATCGGGTTGTTGAGCAGAGACTGGAAATCCATTTTGCTGGCCATATCCACCGTCTTCTGCATGCAGTCCTGACATATTCTCAACCCGCCCGGAAGATAGACCATCTTACCTGCCTGGCTGTCCGAGCGTCCGCACATGACGCAGAACTCCCCTGTACCGCCGTCATGTCCATTTGTATTGTTTGCCATAAAGTATCCTCATTCCATAGTTAAGGCATGCAGCGCGGACCTCCGCACTGCATGCATGTGTATAAGCTTCCTCAGAATCCGAAAGGAAATCCGAACTGTTCGAAGGGATTGTAGTATCCCTGGCTGTCCTGGGGATTTTCATCGGAACCACTCTGATTATTATAACCGTTTTGTTCGTCCTGTCCACCCGGTGCGCTCTGCTGGCCCTGGCCGTTCTGCTGACCCTGGATCGATTCGCGGGTTCCCAGCGTCACTTTCACTGTTGTCTCCGCGTAGGATCCTTTTCCGTCCTGTCTCTGCACGGTCAGTGTGACTTCCGTGCCCGCTTTGTAATACTGGAGCTGCTTCTGGAGCCCTTCCATGCTCGTGATCTCCTGTCCGTTGAGCGCGGTAATGATATCTCCTTCGCGAAGATCGGACGACGCTGCGCCGCCGTTCTCAAGGATCTGCGCGACATACACGCCCACGGGCATATTGTAAGCGCTTGACACATCGGAAGTAACCGTCGCTCCGCTGATTCCGATCGTGCCCCTCTCATTCTCGTCTACTTTCGTAAGTGTGTCGCGGTTCATCAGTTCCCCGATAATCGGGATCGCTCTGGAGATCGGGATTGCAAATCCCATGCCTTCCACTGTGCTTCCCCCGATCTTACTGGAGTTGATACCAATCACATGCCCGTTGACATTTACGAGTGCCCCGCCGGAGTTACCGGGGTTGATTGCCGCGTCGGTCTGGATAAATGTGCCCGTGATCGTCTCATCGCTGATCTCCCTGTTGTTCGCGCTGACAATTCCGGTCGTCACGGACTGGCCGTAGCCGAGCGCATTGCCGATCGCGATGACGTCTTCGCCGATCTTGAGGTTGTCAGAATTGCCAAGTGTCGCCACTTTGATCTGATTCTGCGTCGTATCCTTGATCTTGTCCAGCGAGACGGCGATCACCGCCAGGTCGTTGCTGGGATCTGTTCCTTTGAGCTCAGCGTCGCAGGTCTCCTGGTCGATAAACAGAACTCTGAGGTTGTCAGCTCCTTCCACCACGTGGTTGTTTGTCACAATGAGAAGCTCCGTGTCGGTCTTTCCGATAATGATGCCGGAACCGGTGGATTCTCCCTGTCTTGTAAACGTCTGGCCATAGAAATTCTGGACCTCTTCCGTAAAGTCATTATATACGGACACAATCGAGGGCATCACCTGATCGACAACCCTTGTGAGATCTGTATCCGGAGTTTCCGCATTGGAGATGATCAGGCCGGCCTCATTTTCGACCGCCTCCGTATCGGATGCTGCGTGCTGTGTCTGCTGCGCCGCTGTGTCGTTTTCTGCCTGCTGTGCCGCCGCGTCATTTCCAGCCTGCTTGGACGCCGCGTCCTCACCTGCCGGTTGCGCCGCCTCATCGGTCGAAGGCTGCTCCTGCGGACTTTCCGCCTCGCCGGCTTCCTTCTCCTCTTCCTTGTTTTTCTCGCCGGTTACGGCAGAATCATTTTTATCGGCGGATTCGGCCACCGTCGTCTGTGCCGTGGCGTCTGTGTTTCCGAGATAGCGGTGAACTCCCCAGACTCCGGCGCCGATGCAGACTCCGAATACGATTGTCAGGACCACGGCCAGAAAACCTTTTCCTCTGCCGCCGCTGCCGCTGCCGCCTTTTCCGTTTCCGTTTCCTACGGAAGAGCCATAGTTATCACCCTGGTAATATTCATGGCTTGCGCTGTCGTACTGATAACTTCCGTTCCCGGTAGCAGAACCGTGGTCCGCATGGGAATAGGTACTGCCGGCTGATGTTCCCGTCGAATAGTCCTCATACTGATTCCCGGCTCCCGCGCCTGCTCCGTAAGTCGTCCCGGATCCGCTGTACGATCCATATCCCGCGGACGCGCCGGCGCTGCTTTCATATCCGGCTGATGCACCCGCACTGCTTCCATATCCTGTCGATGTGTCGGCGCTGCTTTCATATCCTGTCGACGTGTCGGCGCTGCTGTCCTGACCGACTGTCGTCTGTCCGGCTTCCGGCGCCGCCGCCCCGGACTCCTCTACGATCTCAGCCGTGCTGTCCACGATCCTGTCGTCGCCGGCCGGTCTTTCGTTCTCATTCAGTTCTCTCTCCGAATGATCCGGATTCCATGTCTGTTCGCCCATTTTTAATACCTGCCTTTCATGATCGGTCCGATAGACCGCTTTTCTTTTAACGATACAGAAAGTATAAAAATCAAATGTGTGCAAAATGTGATGACTTTCGCATGATTCGGCAATAAAACGTGAAAAAATTGTGACGGATGAAAGGATGGGCATGGAAAGAGCCGGAAAGCCCCAAAAGGCTCTCCGGCTCACAATATCCCCGTCGCTTATTCAGTAATACATGTCCTCTTCTATGACTCTGACCTCCAGATAGTCGAAATCGATCTCTTCTATAAATGCGTCTTTCGTGAATCTGCACGCCGCGTGTCTCTTAAAGTCGCGGATGGAAGAATCGAGCCAGATCGGCACGGCCAGGTCCAGTCTCCTGCACCCCTCTTCCAGTCCGCTCAGGACCTTGTGTGTCCGCGTGTCGCGCTCGTCGTTCTCCACAACGGTGTCTTCAACCAATCGATTGTCTTTCCATATTTTGAGCCAAAGTCTGAACATATATCTCCTTGCTTACAGTTCTATTCCATTGAGTTTGCACAGTTCTCTTGCGGACTCCACGGAATCAACGCCCGTCTTGTTCTTGATCGGCGCGAATTCCTTCTCGCGAAGGACTTCATAGGGCAGGCAGGTATCCAGTTCGTGAACCAGATCCACCGCCAGCTGCTCGAATTTGTAGCCGTTGGGCTCCTCGGGCTTCACTTCGTTTCCGTCCTTGTCCATGTAAGGGATCTTCTTCTCGACGACATGGACCGGAAGCGCGTCGTTTACGATGCGCTCGAGATCTTTCTCGCGGAACAGGTAGTTGAGGATGACGCCGAAATTAAAGGCGGGATCCCCCTTTTCGTCCTTGGCTTCCAGCAGCTCCGGAGTCATGTCGTAGTACTCGACGATCGAAGGCCTGCCGTCCTCGAGGCACAGCGCGCCGACTTTCTCGTCCGGCGTGACCTTGCGTACTACCTTGGCGCCCGTGGCGCATCCGCTCTCAAGGGTTGCACCCACAAAGCAGGGATCCGAGATTCTCTGCAGGACATTGTCCACCGCGAAAATGTTGAGCCACTCCACTCCGAGCTCCTTGGCTCTGTCGAGGACGCCCGAATTCATCATGGAGAGGAACCAGCCGCCGTTTCCGTTGGGAGACGTGGCGATCCTGTATTTGCTCTCCATATAGACCTTGCCGTTATAGTCCACGGCAGGCGCCATATCCTGTTTGAAGAAGCGGACCATGTCTTTGTCATAGCCAAAATAGTCCATCTCCTCCATGAAACTGACAGTCTTGTCGTGGTTCTTGTCGCTGGTCATGATAAAGAGCGGCACATACGTCCCTGCCTCGCGGACGACATCCATGAGGTTCTCGATCAGGCGCTGCATGATATAGACCGGCTTCGTGATGCCGATATTGTACATGCACTTGGGATCGTCCGAACCCAGTCTCGTGCCCATGCCGCCGGCCAGCAGCACGGCGCCGATCTTCCGCTCTTTGAGAGCCTTAAGGCCGACCTGTGTGAAGTGCTCTCTCTTCTCCTCGATCTGAGGGATCTCCATGGCGCCGAGAGGAGTGATCTTTCCTCTGACCTGTCCGCCGTGAGGATTGGCCGCGTAGCGGATGACCGAGAAGTCAGTCTCCTCGATCTGCTGCAGCAGCGCATCTTTCTGCTCCTGCGTGAGCTCGTCAAAATATTCAAGGACGTGAATCTGTCCATATTCTTCCAGCTTCTTTCTGGCGTTTTCCAAACTCATCTTCACATACTCCTGTTTTAATCCTGAAAAACAACACTCTGAGAACGGGCGCGCGGCGCCCCACCACTCTATTTTATATGAATAATCCGCTTCTGTCTATTTTTCAGATGTATCTCGCATATCTGGCGATCAGCCTTCCCTTTTTGGTCCGGCCGTCCGCCCCCAGGTATTTGAATTTTCCATATCCCCGCACGGAGATCCGCTCTCCGATCGCCGGTATATAGGAAGCAGACGTGATCATGCGTCCGTCCGCGAACACCTTCTCCTGCTCGATCAGGCGCTGCGCCTGGGACCTGGACAGATGAAAGACCTGGGCCGCGAGGCAGTCCACCCTCTCGGAGGAGACGCTGCCGCTCTCCTCCTTCGTCACTGTCACCGACGGACAGTCGCGGGGCGCGATGATCTGCGCCGTGACGGTCGTGTGCCTCACTCTCGTGACCTCGCCGCAGATAAACGGCGCCGTCTCGGAGACCGCGAACACGAAGGCCTCATCTCCTCTGCAGATGATATCTCCGATCTGTTCCCGGGTGATCCCGATATTCATAAGGCTTCCCAGATAATCTCTGTGCGACGGAGGCTCTGCAAATCCCGAGCGCACCGCGGCGATCCTGATACAGGTCAGGGCGCCTTCCCCGCCCGCGATCTCTTCCGCCATCTCTTCCTCACTCGTATAAGAGGGGACAAAAAAAAGCATCTGCCGGTCCGCCTCTTCATACCCTCCGCTGAACACGCACCAGGCGCCCGCCCCTGCCCGGAGCGGGATCTTCTCCTCGCGAATCACCTGCCTCGCATAGGACTGCAGGTCCGGTGAAAGAAACCCTGTGTGATTCAGATAATCTCCCTGCTGCGTTCGGTTCCAGAGATCCCGGATCCTGCCGCGAAGTACATCTCTCTCTTCCATAGGCGCCTCATGTGTTGTCCTAAAACTTGACCACCTCGTCAGAATTTGAATCTTTCCTGATCCAGATCCCGAATTTTATACTATAATATTTGGTGTGGCCGGGCCACATCATATCTAATCCGCGGCGTCTTACGCCCGACATATCGAAAGGATCTTTTCTATGCGTCCCACATGTAAATCCAGACTCAAGAAACTCAGAAAACAGCATCGCCTGTCGCAGAAAGGACTGGCGGATGCCATCGATATCTCTCCCAGGACCTATTCCGATTATGAATCCGGCGCGGTCAGAGTGCCTCTGGAAACCCTGATCGACATCGCCAGGTTTTACGACGTGGACCTCAATTACATCGCCGGCGTCAGCAACGTGCGCAAGGAGTTTCCTTCCCTCTGACCGGGGCATTCAAGGCTCGCAGAGCGAGCCGCCGCGCCGCGTGCGGGCTGCCATCCGCGGGCGCTCTGCGCGCCTTCGCGCGTCATTCCCCGCCGTTCTCCAGTGCAGTGGCCGCCTTGAGCATCAGGGCGCATTCGATCCTCTTCTTGAAGAGCTCGCACCCGTACTCATACACGCCGCTGATCTTTCCGGTCGTGTGGTAGGCGTTGGCAGCACAGCCGCCCGAACAATACAGCTTGGCCCAGCAGTCCCTGCACTCCTCATGGGAGTAGACGTTGCAGAATTTGAACTCGTCCTGCCGGGCGTGATTTGTCACGCCATTCCAGATATCTCCCAGTTTGTAATCCGGATCGCCGACAAACTGATGGCAGGGATAGAGGTCTCCCCACGCCGTGACGGCCATATATTCCGTACCCGAACCGCATCCCGAGATTCTCTTGTAGATGCAGGGGCCGTGCTCGAGGTCGATCATGTAGTGATAGAACGTGATCGGCTTTCCTTCGCGTTCCCTGCGGAGCATATCTTTTGCCAGGATCTCATACTGCTCAAAGAGGATCGGGAGATCCTCCTTCGTAAGAGCGCTCGGGCTGTCCGGAGAAGTCACGACAGGCTCCATGGACAGTTCTGTAAAGCCCAGGTCGTCCGCCATATGGAAGATATCCTTCGTGAAATCGGTGTTGAAGTGCGTATAGGTGCCGCGCATGTAGTAGCCCTTGTTTCCTCTGGCGGCGGCAAATTTCTGGAAGAGGGGCACAATGCGGTCGTAGCTTCCCCTTCCCTTCGCGTCGACCCTGAACCGGTCGTTCACTTCCTTCCTGCCATCCAGGCTCAGCACCACATTGTGGCACTCTTTGTTGGCCCACTCGATCACCTCATCGGTGACGCCCACGCCGTTTGTGGTCAGCGTGAAGCGGAAGTTCTTTTTCTTCTCCTTTTCGATGCTCCTGGCATAGGCCACCAGCTGTTTGCAGACCTCGAAGTTCATGAGCGGCTCGCCGCCGAAGAAGTCCACTTCCAGATTCCGCCTGAATCCTGAGTTCTCGACCAGAAAGTCCAGCGCGCGCTTTCCCGTCTCAAAGCTCATCAGTCCCGCCGAGCCCTGGAACTTGCCCTGGGAGGCAAAACAGTACTCGCAGTTGAGGTTGCAGGTGTGGGCCACCAGAAGACAGAGGGCCTTGATCACCGTGTTCCTCTGCTTCATGTCGTAGTTCTGGTCTTTGTAGATATCCTCGGTGAAGAGCTTTCCGTCTGCGCGCAGCTCTTCGATGTCCGAGAAGATATCCGCGATGTCCTCCGGTGTGATTCCCCGGTCACCGTACTGCTGCATCAGAAGTGCGGCAGCCTCCTCCTGCGTCTTTCCCTCGTCGATAAATCGGATCGCGTCGTAGGCGGCTTCATCTGTGATATGAACGCTGCCGCTGAACACGTCGAGCACGATATTGTATCCGTTTAGTTTATATTGATGGATCATCCGTTTCTTTCCTTTTCCCCTTTCGGGGGGAGCACACAACAATAGCCGGAGTGCTCACGCACCCCGGCTGATTGAGCGGTTTGTTACGCCAAAAGTCTTCTCGCCGTCAGGAAACCCCGATTACTTGGACTCTTCGCTCTTCTCACAAGCCTGGTTTGCAATTCCGCAGCTGGTCTTGCAAGCGCTCTGGCAGGATGTCTGGCACTCGCCGCATCCGCCGTTCTGGGCACTTCTGGCCATATCACGGGTATTCAGTGTCTGAATGTGCTTCATAATAATTTCCTTCTTTCTGTCATTAATTGTTATCAATGCTACGTCTATAATACTAACGCCCTGCTTTGTTTGTCAAGGCATCACTCCTCAAGGCAGGCGATCAGACGGCTGTCTTTTGAATGGGTGTGATGAACCGTGTTTCCGTCCGCCTGAGCCCGCTGTACGGCTTTGATGTGCTCCGCCTTGATGTATTCTCCCGGCGCCAGGATCGGAATTCCCGGCGGATAGACGTACAGATACTCCCCGCATATTCTTCCCTCGCTGTCCGCCAGAGGGACCTCCTCGTGCGGGTCGTTTACGGCCTGAAGTATGCTGCACGCCGTGCGGACTTTCGGAAATCTTATGGGGGCGCGCGCTTTGCTGTCGGCTTCGCCTCTTCTCCACAGCACAATATCCATACTCCGGAGCGCGTCGTAGAGCCTGTCGAAGTTCTCCACGCTGTCCCCGGGTCCCGTCATCAGAAGGACGTTCATGCCGCTGCTCATTTCCGCTTCGATGCCGTATTTGTTTCTGAGAATCTGCGCGGCCTTGCTCCCCCTCATGCCGCCTTCCTGAAAGCTGACCAGTATTTTGCTCCTGTCGCGGGCCGAGAACTTTCTTGTCCTTCTCCCTGCCCGCTCATTGCTGAGCACCTTTATGGTCCGAAACTCCTCAGCGTCCCGGTAAAACTCATCCAGGTTGTGTTTCCACTGCCCGAACAGGACATCGCCTTCTTCTCTCAGAAGATTTACGCAGCTGTCGATGGAGATCATGAGCGGGTAGGAGGGAGAACTCGTCTCGAAGATCCCGAGCTGACGCTCGATCTCTTTCTCGCTCACAAGATCCCCCTGCAGATGCAGGATGGCTGTCTGCGTCAGTGAGGGAAGCGTCTTGTGCAGGCTCTGGATGACCAGGTCTGCGCCGCATCGGACGGCGCCGTCGGGGAATCCGCCCTCGGCAAACAGTCCCAGATGCGCTCCGTGGGCCTCGTCCACGATCAGCGGGATCTCCATGGCGCTGCAGATGTCCGATATGCTGCGGATATCGGAAATAATGCCTTCGTAAGTGGGAGAAGTCAGGACTACAGCCTTGCTGTACGGATGTTTTTTCACAGCGCTTCGGACCTGGTCCGGCGTAATGCCTTTACAGATGCCGAAGTCCATGTCCTGCTCCGGCACGATCCAGTGAACTTTGTAGCCCCCCAGTTCGATCGCGTGAAACACGGATCTGTGGCAGTTGCGGGCGGCAATGATCTCACTTCCGAACGGGGCGGCCCCCCGGATCGCCGCAAGGATCCCGCAGGTGCTCCCGCCTACCAGAAACCAGGCCCTTCTGCTTCCCCAGAGGTCGGCGGCCCGCGACATGGCCTTTCTCAGGATCCCGCGGGCGTCGTGAAGGTCGTCCGCGCCCTGGATCTCCGTGATGTCCCATTCATAGGGGAGAGCGTCGGACGGCATCAGCGCTCTCTTGTGTCCCGGCATGTGCATGGGGACTGTGAGTGCGGTGAGTTTCTCGACTTCTTCCTGCAGACTGGTCACAGTTCTCGCCTTGTTGCTTGCTACGTCGCTGCCCATCAGGGTACCTCCAATGGTAAGGCTCATGAAGCGAGCCGTTTCAGTAAGTTCCGGTAAAAAAAGCTGCCGCGTGAATGCGGCAGCTTTTGCGGTTGATTTCTCAGAGCGTCCGATGACTTTCTGTGATCAGTCAAGCTGAGATGTGCAGTGAGGGCATCTTGTAGCCTCGATCGCGATCTCGCTCTTGCAGTAAGGGCACATCTTGGTTGTAGGAGCAGCGGGAGCTTCTTCCTTCTTGCCGATGGAAGCGGCCTTGTTCATAGCCTTGATGATGCTGAAAAGAATGAAGGCCATGATCAGGAAGCTGATAATCGCGTTGATGAAATTACCGATTCCAAGAGAAGCCTCGCCTACCAGCGGGATCTTCCAGGCGCTGAAATCCATGCTCACAAAGCAGCCGAGCAGAGGGTTGATGATATCTTCTACCAGCGAATTAACGATTGCCGTGAAGGCTCCGCCGATGATGATACCGACTGCCATGTCCATTACATTGCCGCGGGAGATGAACTCTTTGAACTCTTTCATGAAATTCTTCATAATTCTATTACCTCTCTTCTTTAGAAAACTGAAATTACTATAATGTATTGTAGCAGATTCGCACGACACATCAATATCTAATTTTATATTTTTTTAATTATTCTAAAGAAAAACCTATTTTTTGTCCATATATTGTGTCGGGAAGAATTTCCGGCCACTGCATCTATGTCAGCGAGCGTTTCGAGCGGTCTCCGGCTCAGGACTGTGCCAGCTCCCTGAGGCCCTTTTCCGTGACCTCGTAATCTCTCTCCACATTCTCCATTTCCGCCAGCGCCTGCTCATAATTCCCCGCCCGGAGCATTTCTGTGATGCTGCTGACAGGTTCGTACAGCCCGGTAAGACCGAGGTTGAGGCATACGCCTTTCAGTGTGTGGGCAGCCCGGAACCCCTTCTCGCAATTCTGCTCTTTCATGGCGGCGCGAAGCTCCTCCATGCTGGTGTCAGTCAGAAACATAAGCGCAAATCTGCGGATCCTGGCGTCGGTCAGAAATCTTCTCTTCACTTCTTCGTAGTCACCATGAATAGCTTCGTAGCATTCTTTGACGTTCATTTTTTCCCTTCCTGTGTGTCAGTTCACATAACCGTTGATTATATCATTGATCTCCCCCACAGTCGGCGAGGATTCGTAGCCTTCCTCTCCGAACAGTGTTTCATGAAGCTTTCTGACATTTGTTGTAAGGTAGTAAGGAACTACGCAGGACTCCCCGTTGATCGTCGCGAATATCCTGTCTTCCTCTGTGGGAAAGCCTGTGCTCTCCGTCAGATCCATGCCCTTTGCCCGCAGGATGAACATAAAGAGTTCTCCCGAGCTGAGGGAAGTGGCTGTTTTTCCCAGCGCGGCGTTCGCCGCTGCGATCAGCTGCAGCGGGTTTGCTTCTCTGGCCTTCTGCAGAGTGAGGGCCAGAACGGTTCTCTGCCTCTCTGCCCTTTTGAAATCGTCTCCTGCCGTGTAGCGGATCCTGCAGTACGCGGTGGCCTGAATGCCGCTCAGATGCTGCATTCCGTAGTCCGTCACCTCGTCGTACTCCGTGCCGATCTCATAGTACATGTCATCCATATAGCTGTTCATGTACTCCATCTCTTCTTCTGTGATCTCCAGGTCGATCCCTCCGAGCGCGTCGATCGTGTCCGCGAGCCCTTCAAATCCGACTGTCACAAAATCCGTGATGTTCAGGTCCAGATTCCTGTTCAGCATCGCGACAGCCTGCTGCGGGCCTCCGAAAGCGTAGGCCGCGTTGCACTTGCGCATCTCTCCGCCTCCGATATCCAGAAGCGTATCGCGGTACACGGAGACCAGCTTGATCTCCCCGTTCTTTTTGTTGATCGAGCAGACCATGATCGCGTCGCTCCGGTTGTCGCCGCCAAGAAGATCCTGTTCCCTCGAATCGACGCCGAACAGGGCAATATTCTGATAGCCGGCCATGGCCTCGTCCTGCTGCACCTGCATGCTGATGCTGCTCTGCAGAACATCCTCCAGCTCAACGGAATTCACCGTCTGAAGGCGCGACCGCAGATAGGCCAGGGAGCCGAATGCCGTCAGAAGAACCAGAAGGAAGACAGTGAGCAGGAAATTCCTGATCGGATGTCGTTTCTTCCTTTTCCTGCGCTCGTAGGCGCTTCTTTGTGCGTTCTGCGCCTTTTCCTCTCTCTGCTGCGCCTGTCTGTTTCTGATCCGCTCATACTCCATCGCCTGCCGCCGCTCTTCTTCCAGGGCGATCCTTTCCCTGCGGGAGCGTATCCCCTCACGCTCTTCCCGCATTCGGGCGTATTCTTCGTAGTCCTCTTCTTCCCCCATCCTTTCTTCGATTAAAATCTCGTCTTCCGTTATTTTTCTGTTTTTTGACATAAAAATCCTCACAGGTCATTCGATCAGATCCAGACCGTTCGCCTCGCACCATCGTTTTGAGAACTCGCGGTAAATCTCATCGCGGTAGTTATACCATTCTATGAGCAGTTTCTCCTCTCTGACCGCGTCTTCAAAGTGATGCAGGCCGTGTTCTGCGACCCTCTCTATGATCCTGGCCTTTACTTCCTCCTGCGGAATGGCCTTCACGAAGCCTTCCATGACTTTCCTTCTGCCCTCCTCGCCGATCTGGGGGAGCTTGATAAAGGCTTCCGCGTGCTCCGTCACATCCTTTTCCGTTGAGATCCCGTGAACGGCCTTGCCGTAGATCACCCCTGAGACAAACATGAGGACCGTTTCAAGAGGGATGTAGTAATAGTAAACGGCGTCGATCGGATAGGAGAAAGACTGCATCACATCATCCAGTCTTATTTTCATTATCTGTTCCTCTTTTTCTTTGATTATGTTAAACCAAGATGTTCAGTAGATAGTGGTTCAAAATCCGCGTTTTGTCAAGTCCGGATTCCGATTATTACAGGGAAATTCCTTGAGAAATATTCGAATTCCATCTATACTTGACTAAGTTAGTGGTAACACTGAACATTTATTTTAAATCAGCTACTTATTTTTCAGAATATCCGGCGGCAAAGAGGTGTCCGTATGCGAAGAACCATTTCCAATATTCTTATCATTATATTTTCGGCGATCATCGCCTTCAGCGGCTATCGCCTGTGGAAGATCTTCCACGAGTATCACGTAGGCGAAAAGCAGTACGAGCAGACTGCCGACAGCTATGTCCGGCCGAAAGAACCCGACCAAAAGAAAGATCCCGACCATACGCTGGCGGATAACGGCCCGCAGGAGTGTCCGATCACCGTCGATTTCGACGGCCTTCTGGCGGAGAACTCCGATGTCGTCGGCTGGATCTACAGCGAAGGGACGCAGATCAACTACCCTGTCCTGCGCGGTGACAGCAATGAGACCTATCTCTACCACATGATCAACGGGCAGTACAATACGTCCGGCAGTATCTTCATGGATTTCCGCTGCAATCCCGATCTGTCCGACTTCAATACGATCATCTACGGCCACCACATGAAGAACGGCTCCATGTTTGCCTCTCTCCATCAGTACGTCAGCCAGGACTTCTATGACGAGCACAAGTATCTCTGGTACCTGACTCCGGACCACATCTACAGGCTCGATGTACTGGCCGGCTATGTGGGAGACGCCGAGGCGGAGATCTACACCATATTTACCGACAAGGACCAGCTGCAGAGCTATCTGTCTTTTGCCCGGGCACAGTCAACCTTTGTTCCCGACCACGAGCCCGAAGATATCAACGGGATCATCGTGCTGTCCACGTGTTCTTACGAATATGACGACGCCCGCTATGTGCTGGTCTGTGTTCCCGTGATGATCGACTAATTGTCCATCCGATATCCGTTGGAGGATACCGTCGCGATGAGCGTTCCCAGCTCGTCTCTGATCTCAGCCGCGTAGAAGCTGGTCTTCCTGCCCTTCCTCACGGCTTTGGCTTCCGCAGTCAGATACCTTCCCTTTGCCGCCGTCAGGAAATTGATCTGGCTCGACAAAGTGAAGGTGATCGGCGCGTCGCCCGCGTCGGGATTGGATGCCACGGCAAAAGCGAAATCCGCCATTGTGTAATAGACCGCGCCCATGACGCGGTCTCCGGCGTTCATATGCCCGTCGCGGACCTCAAGTCCCACCTTGGCGTACCCGTCCCCTGCTTCGAGGATCTCAATGCCCGTAGTTTCTGTGGCGTACCGGTCCCGGCTGAAAAATTCTCTGAGCTGCGCAAGGGTCTTCATAATCTCTTTTTTCTCTTTCTTTCCGCACGCGAGTGCATCGTCAGATTCCCTGTTTAATTTCAAACAATACCGCCGAGAAAGCCGGCAGTTCTATGCGTCCGCCGCCGATTCCTCTTGCCTTGATCTTCTTTCTGCGCGCGGGCTTCGGAACGGTTCCGTTGTAGCACTCCCAGTCGGAATGCAAAAGCATTGTCAGCGTCTCATCCTGCTCCGGCGTGTAGACATATACGTGCTCTTTATCGGAGAAATTGAAGAAGGCTGCCACAGAGGATTCCCTTCCGTTTCTGCGGATCCCGTACACATTGTTCTGCATATCGTTGATTGCGATCCACTTAAATCCCTCGGGGTCGTAATCTTTCTCGTAAAGGGCCGGCTCACTCGCATAGACCTCGTTGAGATCCATGATGTAGTGGTGGAAGCTGTCATGCAGCGGGTACTTTAGAAGGAAATAGTCGGGTTCCTTCGTCTCATCCCACTCGCGGATCATGGCGATCTCATTGCCCATGAAGCTGAGCATCTTGCCGGGATGGACCGTCATGTACATGTAGAGCGCCCTGCACTGGGGGAACTTCATCTCATAACTTCCGAAGATCTTGTCGATGACCGTCTTCTTGCCGTGCACGACCTCATCGTGGGACAGCGGAAGCAGGTACTTCTCGTTGTAGAAATAGAACATCGAGAAAGTCAGCTTGTCGGCGGCGTGGACTCTCTCCCCGGACTGCTTCATGAAATAGTCCAGCGTGTCATTCATCCATCCCAGATCCCACTTGTAATCAAATCCGAGGCCGCCCTGGTCCACCGGCTTTGTGCAGCCCGGATAGGACGTGGAGTCCTCGGCGATCAGCATAGCGGAAGGATGGAGCTGGTGCAGGCCGAAATTCATCTTCTTGAGGAAATTCAGGTTGAATTCGTTGACGCCGCGGCTCTCATTGCCCATCCAGTAGATCAGGCGGCTCACCGCATCCATTCTCAGGCCGTCAAAGTGATACTCCGTGAGCCAGTAGTTGGCGGCAGACTGCATAAAGCAGGCCACCTCCCTGCGCGAGAACAGGAAATTGCAGCTGCCCCACTCGCTGTCCGACACGTCGGAGGCCGGATACTCATAGAGTTCCGATCCGTCGTAGTGCCGCAGCGCGTAATAGTCCATGGCAAAATGCGCGGGGACTATGTCGATGATCGCGCCGATGCCCGCCATATGAAGGCTGTTTACAAGCTTCTGCAGCTGCCCGGCCGTCCCGTATCTGGACGTCGGAGCAAAAAAGCCCGTGCTCTGATAGCCCCAGCTACCGTCGAAGGGATGCTCCGAGAGCGGCATGAATTCCACATGTGTGTAATTGTTGTCCTTCACATATTTGATGAGGTCCTCCGCGATCTCATCGTACTCGTACCATCCCTCTTCCACTTTCCTGTCCGGGTCGTCCTGCCTGTCCGCGTCCTTCCTCTTCCAGGAGCCGAGATGCATCTCGTAAATATTGAGGGGTCTGTCAAAATTCCGAGTCCGGTTCTTCATCCACTTGTCGTCCGTGAACTCGAACCTGTCCAGGTTTCTGACTATGGACGCGAAATTCGGGCGCAGTTCCATGCCGAATCCATAGGGGTCGCAGTGCTCGACCCTTCCGTTCTTGCCATAGATGACATACTTGTACATCTGTCCCTCTTTTGCCCCGTGAATCCTGATCTCATAGAACTCGGCGCGGACAGCTTCCGTCATCTCTTCTTCCTGCCAGTTATTGAACTCGCCTATGATCGTGACGCGCTCCGCCTGCGGCGCGAAGGTCCTGAAGACCACGGAGTCTCCCTCCACATGCGCTCCCAGGTACTTGTACGCGTCATACATATCTCCCATATAGAATTTCTGAAAATCCATCATGCCAAACCTTTCCTACTCTTGTGTCGTTTCCTCGCCGTCCTGTTCCGGTTCGCTTTCCTGCACTGTCACAGAAATATCCAGAATTTCCTGCGCATTGTCCACTGTCACACTGACATATTCGCTGGTCTTGACCGGCTCCACCGCAATTCCCTTCAGAAATGCCAGTACCGCGTTCGACGCATTACTCGACTGCTCCATAAAGTCATTGAAGAAGGTACTTCTGATATTGCCCGAAGCGACTTCCTCAAGGCTCTCCCTGTTAGAATCAAATCCCATGATCAGGACATCGTGCCCGACCAGCCTCTTCTCCTCGCTGACGGCGTCCCAGGCTCCCAGCGCCTGCATGTCATCCGCGCAGAGAATCACATCCAGCTGCTTTCCGTATTCCTTCATCCAGTCCAGGACCTGCTCTTTAGCTCTCTCGCGCACTTCCTCCGGGGAAATCTCTTCTTCAGACGACTCATCGGAAGTCGCCTCGGAAGTCGATTCCGAAGCCTCGTCAGTATTTTCTTCAGAATTCTCTTCGGAAGTTTCGGAGTCCTGCTCCTCATCGGACGCCTCTGAATCTTCCTCCTCCGTGAGCACGTAGATCGGATGATCCAGTTCTTTTACCAGCTCGAGCGTGTCCCTGTTCACCGCGTCTCCCGGCTTGTCTGCCTCTGTGGAGAGGACGACCAGGCCGACATTGTCATCCTTGGCGGGATCCAGTTTCTCCAGGTCCGTTCCGTCAAGCAGGTCCGCTCTCTTCTGTGCCGCCTGCCCGTAGGTACTGCCCACATAGGCGGCTCTGTATCCTTCGCTCTCCCAGCGGGCGATCTCCGCCTCTCCGGGATCTGTGCCAAAATAGACCACCGGAATCTTCGCTTTGGCAGCCGCATCCGTGATGCCGGGCGCCGTCTTATCGTCGGCTCCGCCGACCATCAGCACCGAGCAGCCGCCGTCGATCTGCTTCTGCGCGTTTGCAGTGAGTTCTTCTGCCGCTCCCTTGGTTGTCGTTATGTTCTCTTCCGGAATGCCCGCGGCGACCAGATAACCGATTGTTTTTGTAAGGAAAGAGTCCGTAAAGTCCCCTTCTCCTTCTGTGCAGACGATGCCGATCACGGCGTCCGCCGGCAGGATGGCTGCGATCTCCTCCTGTGCCTCTTCCTGATCTGCCCCTGCTTCCTCTTGCGTTGCATCTGCGTTCGGAGCTTCCGTGCTCCCATTCTGCGAAGAACATCCTGTGACCAGGAGGAAGCTGATGACCCCTGTGAGGATCAGTGTAAGGATCTTCCTGTTCATACTATCTTCCTTTCCAATTGCTAAATTTTTATCGTGGTTATTGTGTATCTCCTTATTATACCTTTAAATATTGCGTTTTCCTAGTCTCTTTTCCGGCGCCCGCGCCCAAATGAAAGAGGCCGCGTGGGGCGGCCCCTTTTTAAAAAATAATGTAACTATTCAGCACGTCAATGAAGCTCGTTGGCTCTGTCGTAGTGTTTGCCGCCCCAGTAGATCCGGGATGCGACTTCCGCCTTCTCGGGGAGCTCCACGCCTTCCATCACATATTTGAGGAAGGTCTCATAGCCGGTCCGGTCGACGATATATCCCACGTGCTCCTTGCCCTCCAGGGCGTTCTTGTCAATGTACTCCTCCACATAGGCGTAGCAGTTCTTGACGATCTTGCAGATGCTCTCTTCGTCCGCCCAGCGGATGAAGTCCTCGGCCAGACGGGGATTCTTCTTGCCCGTGCGGCCCATGATCACGACCCTGAAATACTGTTCCTTGCTTCTGGTCCAGGCGCGGGTCGGGCAGTAAGTGACGCAGACGCCGCAGCCGACGCAGAGATTGGGGTCTCTGACGACCTTGCCGTTTACCATCTGCAGGGCACCGGTGGAGCGGATCTTGCAGTATTTGACGCACTGCTCGCACCCCACGCAACGGTTCGGATCGTACTGGGGCTCCGTCATGCCGATGATGCCGAAGTCATCCATGCGCACCTTGCCGCAGTCATTGGAGCAGCCGGTGAAGGCCACCTTCATGTGGAGGTTGTTGGGGAAGATCAGCTTGTCCATCTTCTGCGCGAAGGCCGTCGTGTCGTAGCAGCCGAAGGGGCACAGCCTCTTGCCGGGACAGGCGACGACGTTTCTCGTACCGGAGGCGGGATAGCCGCCCTCGTGCACCTCCTGGTTGACTCCGGACTCATCGATGATCAGCTGGAGCTCCTTGTTGACCGCGTCCATATCCTCGATCTTGATGCCAGGGATCTCAACGCCCTGGCGGTTGGTGATGAAAATAGTGCCGTTTCCGTACTTCTCGGCGATCTCGGTGATGCGCAGCATGCTCTTTGCCCCGATCACGCCGCCGGGAATACGGACGCGGGAGGCCGTCTCGCCTCTGACCTTGGAGTAACGGAAAGCGTTCTTTTTCAGTTTTTTCAGATTGACATCCATACCCATAGTATTATTCCTCCTTCCCGCTTCCTCAGTCGATCATGTCTTTGCTGACGGTGTAGTTGAAAACAGGTCCGTCGAGGCAGATGTACTTCTCGCCGACTCTGCAGTGTCCGCACTTGCCAAGGCCGCAGCACATCTTGCGCTCCTGGGAGACCCAGATATTCTCTTCCTTAAAGCCCTTCTGCAGAAGGCCCATGACGGAGAACCGCATCATCGGCGGAGGTCCTACGACTACGGCCTGCGCCTTTGTCACATCCCGGATCGGAAGGTCCGGAATATACTTGGTGACGAGGCCGATCCTGCCGGCATAGCCCTCGGGCGCGCCGTCCACGGTCAGGATCAGATCGAGTTTTTCATCCCATCTCTTGAGGTCATCTCTGAAGAGCATGTCGTCGGGGCTTCGGAATCCGACGATCACGTGTTTATCTTTTGGCTCGGAAGTCCTTGTCAGAGCGTCAATGACGCCGCGAACGGGGGATACGCCCGTGCCGCCCGCGATGACGACCACTTCGCCCTCTTCATAAAGAGTCGTATCGAATCCGTTGCCGTAAGGGCCGCGCAGCAGAAGGCTCTGTCCTTTATATTTCTCAAAGACTTCATTTGTGACGCGGCCGACTTTGCGGATCGTCAAATCCACGAAATTCGGGCCGATGCCGCTGACGGAGATGGGCGCCTCGCCATACTTGGGAATGGAAACCTCGAAGAACTGGCCGGGCTTTACGTCTCCCACAAATTCCATGCGGAACGTGTATTCCTTCTGCGTATGCTTGATGACATCCAGGATCTTGGAAGGCCGGGGCACATACGGATTGTTCGTCATATTAGTTGCTCCCATTTGACACCTCCTCTTCTACTGCCTTGGCCACTTTGTTGATGCATGCGGAGAATGAGATGTACTCCGGACATACCATGTCGCAGCGTCCGCAGCCGACACACATGTCATAGCCGAATCTCTTTCGGAAATCGAAGATCTTGTGGAGGACCTTGAAGCGCATTCTCTCGCCCTTGGTCTTTCTGTACTGTCCGCCGCCGGCGACGTTCGTGTAGCCGTCCACCATACAGGAGGCGCCGACTCTTCTTCTCTCGCCGACCTTGCCGTTATCCGTGTAGTAGACGTCCTGCATCGTGTAGCAGGTGCAGGTAGGACATACGAAGTTGCAGCGGCCGCAGCCGATGCAGCGCACGCTGTACTCGTCCCAAACGGGATTTTTGTAAATGCTGTTCGGGATGTTCTCGGGAATCGTGACGCGGGTCGCGTTCTCGGTCACATAAGCGGGCTCCACCGCTTCTTCTCTTCCGCCGCACTCCGCGAAGATCTTCGCGCACTCCTCGCACTTAACGTCGCAGCGGATCTCATCGCCCACCACGTCTACGGAGAAGAGATAGCCGTCGGTCGTCCTGTTTGTGCCCATGTCCACGCAGAAGCAGTCCTCTCCGGACTTCTGACATCCGATCAGGACGAATTTCACTCGGTCGCGGATCTCTTTGTAGAAAGAGTCCTGTTCGATTCCGTTGTCGAGATAGATCTGGTCGAGGCGGCGCACCGAGTGCATGTCGCAGCTCTTTAAGAATACAATGACTTCCCGGGGATCTCTGTCGGCCGTCTTCACTTCGTTCTCCGTAAAGAAGAACAGCGTCTCGGACAGCGGCGTCAGGATCTCCTTGAAGGCGTAATCCGACTTCTTAGACAGTTCGATCTCAGAAAGTCCGGTCACGAAATCGTAGCGGACCACGTCCGTATCCGTGAACCTTCCCTCTCCGACCTTGAGGACCGGCGCATAGATCCGTCTCTCTTCCGCAAGCTTTTTCAGGGCCTTGTCAAAGGCCTCTTTTGTAAGTATGTAGCCCAATGTAAGCCTCCCTTCTATTTTGTCTTAACCCCTTTTCTCCTTTTTGAGAAGCATTCTGAGGAACATCAGCATCACGTAGCCCACCAGCATGGAGGTCACGAAGATCTGCAGACCGGCCAGCTGCGTGCAGGCGTTTCCGAGCGCCTCACTTCCTTTTTCCGTCAGGTATCCCGCCATCTTCTGGCTGGCAACGACGCCGATCGCCATCGGGAAGGTGAGTCCCGCAAATCCCGGATAGAAGTCAAAAGAGAAGAAATCCGGGAGCTTAAACAGGATAAATGCCAAAGAAGCGAGCACGCACAGGTACATAAATGTCAGGACGATCCCGTTGTTCTGTCCGTAGACATTGATCAAGCTGACGACGCACAGGCTGCAGGGCGCCAGAAGAACCGCCATGGTGTGGTAGGCCGCCGCCTTGATCTCGATCTTCATCAGTCTCCAGAGCATGAACGGTACGATGACGACATAGATAATGCAGCCGTAGATCGTGATGAATTTCAGGATCGGGCCGGCTCCCATCTTGCCGCCGGTGACGCAGGCCACCATCCAGCCGTTGTAGGTGACGAACCAGCTGGGCATCATGCCGAGGAAGCTCTTCGGGAGGATGACTTTGCCGAAGGCGTGCTTGACGGTAAAGACGATGATGTGAATGCAGTGGATGGCCACCGCGATGAACCAGATGATCCTTCCGAAAGGAAGCCCGATCTCATAGTAGAAGCTTCCGAGCACCATCCAGCACATGCTGAAGGCGCCGTACAGACTGGCGGGGATCGTCAGGTCATATTCTTTGAGGCAGGTTTTCGGGAACATCGCTATTTTGACCGTATAACAGATCATAAAGACCGTTCCGATCGTCATGATCAGATAGCGCAGCCACACAAAACCGAGGCCTCCGTAGACATTGCCCAGAGTCATAAAACTCAGGAAAGTGGCGATACAGGGTACAGGGATTTTTTCTAAACGACTCATTGTTACCTCTCCTTTATTGTTCCTCAGTCATAGTAGAACTCATAGGTATTGTCTCTGATGTGGAAGAAATCCGAGTAGTCTATATCAAACAGAGGCTTTTTCACCTTGCGGACGTCGATCTTCCTGGCGATCATCTGCTGCAGAACGCCGCCGTAAGCCAGGTCGCCCTGAAGGAGCGCGCCGATGATCTTTCCGTCCTGATGGACGATCTTCTTGTAGACGTCGCCTTTTTCGTAGGTCTCGACCTTGATGGTCTCGTCGGCCGGGTCCGGATTGACATTTCCGAGGGACATTGTGCTGATCTCAAGGAAACGCATGGTGGATTTGCTGGCGAAGAAATCCGTCATCTTCTCATTAAAGCCCGCCATGTTGGCCGCCGCGATCATGCCTTCCTTGACCGCCACGGGCCAGATCGGGCTGGTGCCGGAGACGTCGCCCGCGCCGTAGATGTCGGGATCGCTGGTCTTTCCGGTCTCGTCGTAGACAAGGCCGAAGCGGGAGAGCTCCAGTCCGCTGTCCGCCAGGAACTCCACGTTGGAGCGGACGCCCGCCGTGACTACGAAGAAGTCGCAGGGGATCACGGTTCCGTCACTCAGGATCACTTCCGTGATCTCGTGCTTGTCATTGATCGTAACTTCATTGACGCCGACGCCGTAGTGCTGCTCCACGCCGCGGGCCGCGAAAGCGTCTATATAGCTCTGCGCCGCGCGCTGGTCCAGCTGCTTGTTGAGGAGCCATCCCGCGAAGTCGCACAGGACGACCTTGACGCCCAGCTCCAGGAAACCGGTCGCGCAGTCGATGCCGACAAGGCCCGAGCCGAGGACCACGATATTCTTTTTGGTCTTCGCCACTTCCTTCAGGACTTCGATGTCGTCGATATTGCGGAATCCGATCATATTGGGAGAGCCGAGCATGTTCTTGATCGGCGGGAAGAAGGTGTGGGAGCCGGTGGCGATCAGGAGCTTATCGTAGGACACTCTCTCATCGCCGTCCAGGATCACCTCTTTTTTCTCCCTGTCGAGGCCGATCGCCTCTCTGCCCTTCATCCAGTCCACCTTGTAGAGGGTCTCGAAGTCCTTCTCCACAAAGCGAAGGCGCTCGATGGTCCTCTTTCCGGCCAGATATTCGTGAAGGATGCAGCGGGAATAGATATCTTTGTCTTTGGAGATCAGCACGATCTGACAGTCTTTATCGAGCCTGCGCAGCTCCCGGATCGCGTTGACGCCGGCCGCGGAGGAGCCGATGATGACATACTTTTTACTCATACTACTTCACCTCCTCGAGCGTGATCGCGTGCATGGGACACATCTCCACGCACATGGGGTTTGCGGTCTTTCCGTCTTCACTCCTGTGTACGCACATGTTGCACTTCATGATCTCCCTGAAGTGAATGCTGTCGGGCTTGAGAATGCCGAAAGGACATGACATGACGCACATGTAGCAGCTCGCGCACTGCTCCTTGTCATAGGTGACATAGCCGGTCTCTGGGTCCTTCTTCATGGCGCCCGTCATGCAGGTGTAGACGCACTCGGGATGCTCGCAGTGACGGCAAAAGATAGGGGCCGGCCTGGTCTCGCTGTCAATGACAACGCGGTTTCTGGCGTCGCCGCTCTCCGTCTCATGGCTGACCACGCATGCCGTGACGCAGGTGAGACATCCGATGCAGCGGCTGCGGTCTATTTTGATCCTGTACATAGTTACCTCCTCTTACATCAGATCTTCTCAAAACGGCAGGTTCCGCCCTTGTAGTTGGGCTCTCTGGAATACTTGTCGTAGTTGGAAGGCGTCAGCTTGTTGCACTCAATGTAATGGATGGGCGCATAGAGCTGGTCATAGGGTACATTATCCGTGATCTTGACATAGAAGACCGCGTTCTGTCCGTTGACCGAGTAGACGCGGATCTGATCCATCTCGTGAATGCCGTTCTCCTGCGCCAGCTTCGTATTCATATACAGATAAGCCTTGCTCACGGAGACGTCCTCGACGAACTTGACCTCCTTGGTGCGGCTCTGCGTGTGCCACTGGCCTACGGTTCCGCGACCCGTGTTGAATACGAGCGGGAACTCCTCGCACTGTACATAAGGGTTGGGAAGAGGCTCTTCAAACATAAAGTTGGCCTTCTGATTGGGCGTGTAGAACTTGCCGTCCGCATAGAGCCTTCTCTCTTCGTCGGCAAACTCCGCCTCTCTTCCCTCCGGATACGGCCACTGCCTGCCGTGGGAGCCGGTCAGCTCATCCCACTTCACGCCGCTGAAATCGCAGGGCTTTCCTTTGGAGATCTCGCGCAGCATGTCGAAGCACATCCTGGGAGTCTCCCACTTCTCGATGGCCTTGCCCATTCCCAGGGCCTTGGCGACTCCGAGAATGCATTCGTAGTCGGAGATCTCGTTCTTTCCGCGGGGAAGGACCTGTCTCATAGCGGACATTCTTCTCTCGAGGTTGATGTAGGTGCCCTCTTTCTTGATGCCGGGCACTACGGGGAAGTAAACGGTCGCGTCCTCCGCGCTCTCGATGGTGTCGTAGATGTCCTGCACCACGAAAAGCTCCAGTTTTTTGACCGCTTCCGCGAAGGTCTCGTTGTTGGTCCAGCTGTGCCTGGGATTGGTGCACAGGATCCAGAGGCCCTTGATCTCTCCGGCGTTGATTCCTTCCACGATCTTGTTGTAAGGGATCGTGGGCTTCTTGGCCACGTGGTCCACGTCGATCCCGGTCACCTCCGCAATCCTTGCTCTCTCTTTCTCGTCGGTAAAGTCACCGCCCGCGAACAGGCAGGTGGTATTGCTGAAAAGACGGGAGCCCATGGCGTTGCACTGTCCGGTGATGGAGTTGCCGCCGGTGCCGGGCTTTCCGATATTGCCGGTCATCAGCGCCAGGTTGATGATGGACTGCGCCGTGCGGACCGCCTCGTAGCCCTGGTTGACGCCCATGGTCCACCAGAAGGAAACCGCCTTGCCGTTATGGATCAGATTCACCAGTTCCGTGATCTGCTCTTTGGACAAACCTGTCGTCTCGGATCCTCTCTCCAGTGTGAAGTCCTTAACGAAAGCGGCGAACTCATCGAACTTGTTGGTGTGCGCCTCGATGAACTCGTGGTCGATCCAGTCCTTCTCGATCAGCATATTGGCGATGGTATACATCAGGACCAGGTCTGTCCTGGGCTTTAAGCCGTACCAGTAATCCGCGTTCATGGCCGTCTCGGACTTTCTGGGATCGATGACGATGATCTTGTGTCCGGGCACCTTGTTCTTGCGCACGCGTCCCCAGACGATGGGATGCGCGACCACCGGATTGGCCCCGATAAAGATGAGCGTGTCGGACAGCTCCAGGTCCTTAAGCGTATATCCGGGCGCGTCATAGCCAAAAGTCTGCTTGTGACCGACAGCTGCCGTCGCCATGCACAGACGTGTGTTTCCGTCCACGTTGGTCTGCAGGTAGTTCCTCATCACGTGACCAAAGATTGCGAATTCCTCCAGCGTGAGCTGTCCCGTGCTGATGCCGGCGACGCTCTCCGTTCCGTATTTGGCCTGCAGCTCTTTGAGCTTGTCGGCGACATAGGTAAATCCTTCGTCCCAGGAGACCTCTTTCATGGTCCCGTCCGCCTGCCGGATCTTGGGGAGCGCATCGGGCTTCACCGTTGTCTGCTGCTTGCTCAGCGACAGTCCCTTGATGCAGCTGAATCCGTCATTGACAGGATATCCCTTGGTGGGGATGGTCCTGACGATCCGGCCGTCTTCGACGCAGAAATCCAGATTACAGTCAATCGCGCAGAAATTGCAGGTTGATTGCACTCGTTTCATTGTTTCCTCCATTCTGTATTACTGTTCGGCCTCGATAGCGAAAGTCAGTGTCTGTATATGACTGAACAGTTTTGTTTTCAGTTCCCGTACTCTCTGTTTTGGTTAGTTTGCACATTCTAACTACTTTTTGTCCACATAATTTTATTCATTATACCATGTCGGTGGTGAATATTACGTTGCGCACGCAACACCGGCATACTATAATAGTTCAGGTTGTTCTAACAGGAAATTCTTGGAGGTGAGTATGAAAGATTTGGTCATCCGGGCCTTTGAAACGCACCCGATGTTTGAGGGGATCTCCCAGGACAATTGCGCGACCATGATAAATTGTCTGGGATGTATAAAAAAGACGTATGCGAAAGATCAGATTATCCCCGCGAAGGAAGTATTCGCCAGGCAGATCGGAATCGTGATCAGCGGCTGTGTCTATACCGTTCAGGAGGATGTGTGGGGTCGCTGCGCCTTCCTCTCCTACACGGGGGAAGACGGCATCTTCGGGGAGGTGCTGATCGGCGGGTCGGCGGCGGAGCGCGGGATCCTCTACAAAGCTGCTGAGCCTACCGTGGTCCTGTACCTGCCGGCGGACAGGATCCTCCATCCCTGCAGGAACTCCTGCCCCTTTCACCATCAGCTCTCGCGCAACCTCTTCCATATGATCAGCAATAAGAACGCGGCCCTCACGGAGAAAATTGAGATCACTTCCAAGTCCTCTCTGAGGGAGAAGGTCCTCGCGTACCTCTCCATCGAGTCCCGCCGAAACGGGTCCACCAGTTTCACGATCCCTCTGGGCAGGGCGGAGATGGCCGACTACCTGTGCACGAACCGGAGTGCGCTCTCCAGGGAGCTGGCCAGGATGAAGCAGGATGGGATCATTGAGTATGAGGGGAGGGCTTTTCGGATACTTAATGCGCAGATGTGAGGATGTGACAGGGGGACGTATCAACTGACACATTTTGGAACAAAATGTGTCAGTTGATACGTCCCCCTGTCACATCACTCTTTCGGCACAATAATGCCCAGAATCTTCGCCTCATTGTAGCGGGACAGGATCAGCGCGCCCGCCAGGCAGATCACGGCAGCCGAGACAGCCGCGATCCGGTAGCCCAGCCCGGTCTCGGGACCGATGCTGGCGAAAGCTGTAAAGATCAGCATCGCAATACTCTGGCCAAATTTGAAAGCAAACGTTCTGGCCGCAAAGAACATGCCCTCGCGGTTCTCTCCCGTCATCACGGCGTCCGCCTCCGCGATGTCCGCCACGATGGCCTGGGGCAAAATACCGAGGATCGCCATGGGGAACGCCGCCGCGCAGACGATGATGATGCCGAACACGAGGCCGGAGCCGCCCACAAGGCCCGATACCGCCGTGATCATGTACACAATGGACAGGCCCACAAAGCCGATCAGCACCAGCTTCTTCTTGTTCATGCGGTGGGCCAGGCTGTTGACCGGCATGTAGCAGGCAAAAGACAGAAGCGTCATCGCTACGTAAAGGATGGTGGTAAAGGTCTCCGGCAGCTTCATCAGGGATGTGATGAAGAAGGGAAGGCCCGTCTGGAAAATGGTCAGGCCGAGGAAGTACAGCACGTCGCTCCCCACGAAAGTGCGGAAATCGCCGTTCTTAAAGGTCTTGATCAGCGAAGTGAAGGCGTCGTCCTCGGAAGGGACCGTGTGCACGTATTCCTTCTCATTTATAGTGAAGGTGGGCACCAGCAGTGCAACCAGTCCGATCGCCGCCAGGATCGCGAAGGTGACCCGGATCGCCATGACTCTTCCCATGGAAGGTTCCAGCGCGCCCCAGATAAAAGGAGCAGCATAGCCGATGGCGGAGCCCAGCAGGAACGTCACCGAGATATAGGTCGAAATACTGATTCTGGTGTCCTGTGTTGTTCCAAGTTCAGAGATCAGCGCGTTGTAGGGCGTGCAGTAAGTCGTCATGAACAGGTAGAACAGAAGGAGCGTCACCAAAAGCCAGATGCAGTTCACCGTGGAGATCGCATTGACCGGCGCCCAGAACACGAGGACCGTGATCAGTGCGAAGGGGACTGCGATCTTTTGCATGAACGGAATTCTGCGCCCCTTGGGATTCTGCGACCTGTCGGAGAGATTAGCGATCATAGGGTCCGTTATGGCGTCGAACACTCTGCCCAGCGCCGCTATGCCGCCGATCACGGTCGCGATTCCCAGGATCACTCTTCCCTGCGGGATGAACAGCGTCTGCCCGGCCGCGATCGAGTCCGCATCGGGCTGGTAGAAATAGACCAGCCAGTTTGTGATCAGCGCCGAGAGCAGCGACCACCCGAACTGACCGATTGCGAAACACCACATTTTGCCTTTGCTGATTGTTTTCATTGTAGTATAAACCTCTGCTTATTTCTTTTTCTTCCGGCGAAAATGGATCTCCGGGATTGCCACGTTGTCATAGACAATTTCTTTTTTCTTCAGTTCCTGATTTTCTTTCTCATCCGCCTCGCTTTGCTTCTCGTCAAAGTCTTCCGAATGCAGTTCGGGTACAGCGACGTTGTCACCTTCTATATGCAGTGCTTTTTTGGAATGCATTTGTCATGTCCTCCTCAGACCAGATTGATAAAAAATGTGATGACGAGCGAATTGATAAAATCCGCAAAAAGGCTTCCGACGATCGGAATCAGAAGGTAAGCCTTGATCGAGGGCGCGTACTTGTCGCAGATCGCCTGCATGTTGGCCATCGCGTTGGGCGTGGCGCCCATACCGAAGCCGCAGGTGCCGGCCGTGATCACAGCCGCGTCGTAATCCGCTCCCATGAATCGGAAAATCACAAACCTTGCGAATATATACATGAAGATCAGCTGCACCAGGAGCAGGACCACCAGCGGGAGGGCCAGCGCTGCCAGCTGCCATATTTTGAGCGTGATCATGGCAATACCGAGAAAGAGCGACAGGCAGATACCGCCCAGGTCATTGATCTCGCCCATATAGACCTTGATCTTGCCGGTAGCTTCCCCGATGTTCCGAATGATGGCCGCGACGATCATGGCGCCGATGTATACCGGGAAAGTCATTCCCGTCTTGGTCAGAAGCGCCGAGACCAGCGTTCCGAGGCCGACCGTGACACACAGCTCGAAGACAGCCGGCGCGTAATTGTCAAAGTGTCTGACGTGCTGCTCTTCATCTTCGTCAAAAATCTCATAGTCCTCATCTTCTTTGACCGTCTTGAGAAGGTCAAATTTTTTGATCAGAGAATTGCCCAAAGGTCCTCCGATCAGGCTTCCCGCGATCAGGCCGAAGGTGGCCGCCGCCGTTGCGATCGTGGTCGCGCCTTCAATGCCGAAGTCCTCGATGACAGGCCCGAAAGCGCCCGCTGTTCCGTGTCCGCCCACCATGGGGACCGACCCGGTGCACAGGCCGACCAGAGGGTTGACGCCCAGCACGCGGGAGACGCCGACCGCGAGCACATTCTGGAGGATGATCAATACAATGACCTGCAGAAGGAAAATGATCAGGTCCTTTCCTCCTTCCTTCAGGACCGCGAGGTTGGCCTGGAATCCGACGGAAGTGAAGAAGAATACCATGCAGATCTCCCTGAAGGTGTCGTCGTAGATAAACTCGACGATCCCGCCCACATAGAGAATGCAGGAAATTATGGCTACAACGAGTCCGCCGACCACCGGCGCCGGAATGCAGAAGGTCTCCAGGAAGCGGATCTTCTTTCTCAGGAACTGTCCCAGCATGAGCACGCCGACCGCGATCGCAAGTGTCAGGTATTTATTTATTTCGATTGAAATCATTCCTGCCCTCCTTTCTCACCGTATGCTTCGATGGCGATGCCGCATTCTTTGTAGTACTGTGCCGCACCGGGATGGAAAGGAATTGTGATTGACTCCACAGCTTTATCTTCCCGGAGGTCAAGCTCTACGGGAACCGCTCCGTTGATCACATCTTTTTCTTTAAAGAGTGCCGTTGTGATGTCGTAGACCTGTTTCTCCTGCAGCTTGTCCGAGGCAAGAAGCACGGACTGCACTGCCAGTGTCGTGACGTCGCTCTCCTGTCCGTTGTAAGTTCCTGCGGGAATCACGGTCTCCGCATAAAACTTATATGTCCTTGTCAAAAGACCGCACTGCTGACTGTCCAGCGACACAAGCCTGACGGACTCCTCCTTGGCGAGGTCCTCTATTACCTGCGCCGGCGCGCCCGCCGTACAGAACATGGCGTCAATGGATCCGGAGCGCAGCGCGTTCACGGCTTCCGTGTATGTCATGTTCTGAATGGTCAGCATGTTGGAGGTAAGGCCGTAGACCTGCAGGATCTGGGCCGCATTCTTCTGCGTGCCGGAATCCGCTTCTCCGACGCTCACCGTCTTGCCGGCAAGATCATTCACGCTGGCGATCTGCGAGTCCGCTTTGACGACCAGCTGCACCGCTTCCGGATACAGCGCCGCGACCGCAGAATATCCCCTCATAGCCTGCGTGTCCAGCGTGCCGTTATACATCTCGTCGATCACGTCGGACTGCGCGATCGCCAGCTCCAGATAATCCTGCGAGAGCAGGCGGATGTTTGCCGCGGAGCCCGCCGTCGTCTTCACTTCGATCTCCATCTTGTAAGGATCCTTGGAAAGTGTGTCAGACAGCGCGTGTCCAAGCGAGTTGTAGTTGCCGCCTTCCCCTGCCGTTCCGATGCGCAGCTTGTTCGAGCTGCCGCACGCGGTCAGCGCCGCGATGGTCATGAGCAAGGCCAGTGCCAATACTGTTCTGATTCTGACTTTTTTCATAAGCAAGCCCCCCTTTGTTTTTGTATTACTATTATCTACTATTTTGTGGCAGAGTGCAAATAAGGCTTGCGAGGCGAAGCAAGCCTCCGCGTCGCGTGCGGGCTGCCCGTGGCAGCATCTTCCTTTCCGCACGCGTGTGCATATAAAGAAAAAAGCCCGGTATCCCTTCTCAGGTCTACCGGGCCTCGCTCCGTGCATTACCATCTATTTTTTGACAAATTCTTTGAAATGATCAACAACCTTTTTCGCTCTTACAAACTCCGGCTTTGAGAACTCCACCGCCGCCACGTCCTTATCCGCCAGGCTGACCAGGATGGCCTCCTTGGACTTGGGCGGGTGTCCCAGAGTCAGCGGCCACATGTGCGACCGGATGATATTTTTCTCCTTTTCGGAAAGGTGAAAATCCTTATCCGCCTTCTCCATCGCGATCTGGGGATGAGAAGTTCCGTGCTTATAAGCGGACAGTCCTTCCTTCTTGATATCATACTGATAATAGTCGTGCAGCATCGCGCCGCGCGCCAGCTCTCTCTCGTCAATATCCCAGCCCAGCTTCTCGGCAAACTCAAAGCTCCTCATCGCCACAGCCAGGCAGTGCGCCAGCGTATTGCTGCCGTGGTGCTGCGGGAATGCGCCGAGCTTTAAAATCCTGGGATCATGCAGAAGCTTCTTTACTTCTTCGGTAAATAATTTCTTGTCATTTGTCAACGTGCCATTTACCTCTCTCTCTGAATGGAGGCAACCACAAATACAGTCAGGACAAACGGATAGATCAGGAACGGGATCAGCGAAACACTTGTCAGCTTCGCGATATTTGCCGCCACCAGCAGCTGTGCTCCGTAGGGTATGATCCCCTGCACGATGCAGGAGCAGGTATCCAGCAGGGAAGCTGTCTGTTTGGGATCCACGCCGTATTCTTTCGTAATATCTCTGGCTATGGGCGCCGCAATAACGATAGCAACCGTGTTATTTGCCGTCGCAATGTCCATAAACGCTGTCAAAAAAGCGATTCCGTACATTCCACCCCTCTTGCTGTCCGCTTTCTTTCGGATAAACTCGAGGATCGCTTCAAATCCTCCGTTCTCCTTCATAAGCGCCGCAATGGAAGCCACAAGGATCGTGACGATCATGGTCTCAAACATTCCGCTGATGCCGCCGCCCATGGAGGCCAGCGCCGTCGAATAGGCAAGTGATCCGGTCAGGATCCCGACTACCACAAAGAGCAGGATACCGACGATCAGCACCAGAAAAACATTGATACCGAGTATGGACATGCCCAGAACAATAAAGTAGGGAATAGCCTGCAGAATATTAAATTCAAAGGTTCCGACCGACACGCCGCCGCTCATGAAAGCATAGACCACAAGAATGATCAGCGTGATCAGCGCCGCTGGAAATGCTACCCTAATATTTGTACGGAATTTATCCTTCATTTCCACGCCCTGCGTCTTCGTCGCGGCGATCGTAGTATCCGAAATAAAAGAAAGATTGTCCCCGAACATGGCTCCGCCCACAACAATTCCCACGCACAAAGGGAGCGACAGCCCGCCGTTGTTGGCGACGGCGCACGCGATCGGCGCCAGCACGGAAATAGTTCCGACGCTCGTTCCCATGGCCATGGAGATCAGGCACGCGATCACAAACAGGCCGGGAACGGCAAACTTGCCCGGTATGATATTCAGCAGCATATTCGCCGTACTCGAGGCGCCGCCCGCCTCGGAGGCGATCCCGCTGAACGCGCCGGCCATCAGGAAGATGAACAGCATGATCACGATATTATCGTCGCCGATTCCCTGGGCACAAATATGGATCTTCTCGTCAAAAGTCAGACTCTTGTTCTGCAGAAAGGCCGCGATCAGTGCGATCGAAAAGGCCAGTACGACAGACACGACATAAAAGCCCATCTGTCCTTCCGTTGGTCTTATATACTCGAAAAAGATTCCGTTTCCCAGATAGACTACCAAAAACAGAAGTATGGGAAGCAGCGCTTTGGGGTTGGCTGCCGGCGTAGGTTTTTCAGGCTGGTTCATGATGTTCTCCTTAGTGATGTGTAAATGTGAATCTGTTACTGCAACAAGAATAAATTATATCATAATTTGGATAAAAAAGTGCAAAAACTATGGGCTGTGAAGCACAAGCATTCATCAGCTCATTTCTTCACAGCCCTTTACAAGCCCTGTTTCTGTACAGCCCTTCCGGAAGCTTTACTTCTTCAAATTCGCAAGCATCTCCAAAAGCACTCCCATCCCCTCACTGTCCTTCCCGGAACCCGCGCTGTTTCCGGTCTTTCCCGACAAAAGCGAGTTAAGAATCTCTGACGCCCCCGAACCACTCGAATTTCCGGAACTTCCCGAACTTCCCGAAGCAGATCCTTTGGCTGCCATCAGCGCAGCGAGCAGCTCAACCACACTCGCATCTCCTTCAAGCAGATTGATCACCGCACTCTTTGTGGTCGAATCAGCCTTGCGGTACAGCTGAACAAGTTTTTTCTCCGTCGCGGTCAAAGTCAGCACATTGGGAGTCTTGGAAGAAGTCTTTTTAGCAGAGGACGCCTTTTTTGCGGAAGAAGTCTTCTTCGCAGAAGCGGCCGTTTTCCCGGAGGCCGCAGTCTTCCCGGAGGCCGCAGTCTTCCCGGAAGCCGCAGTTTTTCCGGCAGCGGCAGTCTTCCCCTCTCCCGTCGCCGCGTCCAGCAGTGATTTCTGCGTCACTCCCAGAACCTTTGCCATTTTCCTGATCACATCCTGTACCGGCTCTTTCTCTCCGCGCTCAACTTTGCCGACATCGGAGGCTGTGAGCCCTTCCACTTGCTCCGCTAAAGCAGCTTGCGTCATTCCTTTGGCCGTGCGTGCTTCTTTGATCAAATCCCCAAGTTTCTTTGACATACTTACCTCCCTTCGGTTAAGGCTCGCAGAATGGAACGTTGTTTTTTGCCCACATATACCAAAACAGCATAAGAATATATTCTTTATAAGTATTATACTTTCAAATGGAGCCAAGGTAGAATACTTTTTGGAAAAACAGTCAAACATCTAAGGCTCACGATATTTTGATAATTCAGACAAGATATTCCAAGGAGGAACACTGATATGAACCTGAAATCAGCCCGCCGAATACTGCAGTTTGTCCTGCCGGTCACGCTTCTGATCACTTCCTGCGCCTCCGGCGCTTCCGCCGCGGGAACAGCGGACACTTCCGCCGCAGGTGCTTCTGCCGCAGGAACTTCCGCCCAGACAAATGCTGAACAGACATCCGCCGCAGGCGCGACAAGCACCGCGTCCGATTCCGGCGTGGCCGGCACCGAAGCCGACGCCAAATCCGCGCCCGCTGCCGGTTACACCATCCCCACTGACTACCCCAATCCCTACGAGATGGAGACATACGATTCGGTCCCCGAATATCTGAGCGAGCGGCACGACGACGTGGACTACGGAACGATCGAGGCGGACGTGGAGTACTACTCCGAGATCGCAGGCGACGTCAAATACTGCAACGTTCTCCTGCCCGCGGGCTATGACGAGTCCAAGGAATACCCTGTCCTCTACATGTTCCACGGCTTCGGCGGCCGCTACGACTCCCACGTCCACGAGGAGTCCATCCTGCAGACCCTCTACGGCAACATGCTCAGCGAAGGCCTCGCCGTTCCCATGATCATCGTCGGCGCCGACATGTACACCGACAAACTGGAAGGTAAAGACGACCTCTCCGACGCCGAGCTGCGCCCCCGCTATGACAAGGGCGTCGACGACCTGGCCCTCGTGCTCATGCCCTTCATCGAGTCCCGCTACTCCGTAAAGGTCGGCCGGCGCTACGCCGCGGTCTCCGGCGTTTCCCAGGGAGGGACGGAGGCCCTTGCATCCGGCTTCAAATGGCAGTCCAAAATAGCATTCATCGGAAGTTTTGCCCCTTGCACTGGAGTCATCCCCACGAACTTCTATCCAGGGTCATTCTGGAATACACCGATCCTTGACGACCTGACCATTGAGTCGCAGGATACCCTGCCCCTCTACATCTACCTTTCCGTCGGCACCGAGGATCCCTGGTGCATCAACTCGACCCTCTATTACGGACAGGTCATGGATGAAAAAGGCATTCCCAACCAGACCGACCTGGTAGAAGGCTATGACCATGGAAACGAGATGTGGGAGCTCGGCCACTACAACTTCCTGCAGAAGATCTTCCTGAACTAACAGCTGCTCACGACATTTCAATGATCAGCTTCCTGAACTGACAACTGCTCACGACATCTCAAAGATCAGGATCCTCTCTCGCCTGTCATACTCCTCATAGAGGCCCGTGCAGTCAATCTCATCCACGAACTGCAGCCCGTCTTCTGTCATGAGAGCTGAAACTTCCCCGTCAAAGGGATAGTAGAAGAACAAATACATCTGCCTCGGGTTCTCATAGTAGGATTCCCTGATCCTGGCGATCACGATCCTCAGGACCTCGTCCGCAAACGGATTGAAAAAATAGAAACAGTCCTCGTCACTGACCTGATACTTCCGGGCGTCCGCACAGACAAAGCGGATGCCCTTTTTATATTTTGGCGGAATTCTGGATCCCTCCAGATTTCTCAGAGCGCCTTCGTACAGCTCTGCGTCAAATTCGATCCCCGTCGCCCGGCATCCCGTCCTTGCGCTGAGAAAAAGCACCGTCCGGCCCAGCCCGCACCCGTAGTCGAGCAAATGACTGTCCGCCGTTATGTAACCGCTCTCCGCCAGCGCCTGCAGGACCCGATAATCCGTCGGCTCGTAAGGATTGCACGATGGCACAACGAAATGATCGATCTTTCCGCTCGTCCTGATATTCAGTTTTTTCTCCCACCATTGTTCTGAGGTGATGCTCATTAGCGGTCTCCTGTCATTTTCCTGTATATATACTTTTTATTGGGGCTGTCGCATGTTGGTGCAAACCTCAAACTCGAACCTCTGACTCGCCAGGATAAGGGACGCTCCGGAGAAGGTCATTAATAAAACTTCCTCGAAAAAACGACCGTCACATCCTTCGGCGATGTTATTTTACTTAATTTTTTTCGTAAAGAACAGTCATTACATTTTATGTATATACTACTTTTGAAACCCTCTGCTATTAAAAATCGGTAAAATCACATAAATGAGTACAAAATATCGAACTCAAACGTTTCACATTATCGCTATTTTCATGATCCTGCCTATGGCACAGGAGCTCAGCACCTCCACCCTATGCGGTGCAAAGCCGCGTCCTATGGAGGCAGCACTCTGCCGCTTCGCTTTATAGAATTCTACAGAAGCGAAGTGTTCAAAATATCGACAACTCTGGTTTTAAAGTTCAGCAGAGGGTTGCAAAACATATACATATATGATCGAAGAGCAAACGATATTACGTTTCTAAAAATTTTCTCTTCCACAGCGCCGAAGTTACTGCCAGGCACCTTCAAGTCAGATTTCCCCTTACATAGCTCTTCTCACGCTCTGCCCACAAAAATACGCAAATCAGAAATCCGGCAACCAGCCGGATTTCTGATGAAATGAGGGAAAGGCCGAACCAGAGATCCTCACTGTTTGAGGCCCTGTGCCGTACCATCAATATTTGAGGCTCGCGGAGCGAGCCGCTGCGCCGCACGCATCATTTATTCGTTGGTGGACTTCCCACCCGAGTTAATGCTTCTTATACAAGAGCACCACCGCCACGGCTGCCGCAAGAAGAACTGCGCTTCCTCCAATGACTGCCCCTGACTTTGCATCCACAGGCTGCGCTGTAACCGTATCCTGTGCGGCCACATCTTCTTCCTCCTGAGTCTGCTCCTGCTGCCCTGGCTGTCCCTGATTCTGCTGATCCTGCATCGAAGGCCCGCCGGTCATTCCGCCCTGGCTCATATCCGGCGGCATCTGCCCGCCGCCTTCGCCGGTCTCACCACTCTGACTCATCTCCGGCGGCGTCTGCCCGCCGCCTTCGCCGGTCTCACCGCTCTGGCTCATATCCGGCGGCATCTGCCCACTGCCTTCGCCGGTCTCACCGCCCTGGCTCATATCCGGCGGCGCCTGACCGCCGCCTTCGCCGGTCTCACCGCCCTGGCTCATATCCGGCGGCGTCTGACCGCCGCGCGGCCCGCCGTGCCCCGGCCCGCCATGCATATTTTCCGTCTCCGAAGCGGTCTCGGACTCCGTACTTCCATCTGAAGAATCCCCGCGCTGCGTTCCCTGCCGGTCACCCTTGGACTTCATTCCGCCCCAGTTCATGTTCCCGTCGTACATGCTGCTCTGCGCATCGCCGTAAGAAGCCGACACTTCGCTGAGCGTGATCTCTTCCGCATTTTTACCGATCACAACCGTGTAGGTGCCGCCCACTTCCATATCCGGGCAGCTGACCAGTGCCGATGAGAAGCTGCAAGGCACGTCCCAGGACAGCAATACTTTGCCGTCTGCGTCTTCAATCGCCAGCGTCGTCCCGGCTTCCGCCGTCGTGCTGGTGTTGTAGAGGATCGATGCCTGTGTGGAACTTGAGTCAAAAGCTTCCGCCATGGCAGATGCTCCGCACGCGATGATGGTTCCGCCGCTAATCTCTGCGACGCCGCCGCTCTCGCTGGCATAGTCCACAGCGCTGTTGCTTCCCGTGCCGACAAGGCTGACGTATACAGTGCCTCCACTGATCAAAATATCGCCATTGGAATCAAGTCCGTCGGCATCATTGCCGGTCTCATTGATGATCTTGATCGTCCCGCCGCTGATCTTAATATATGTCTCGGAATCCGCCGCATCAGTACTTGTCTGTGTACCGTCCTGCCCGGCGCCCGTGTCCGAAGGCATCTGCCCGGCGCCCGTAGATCCCATATCGGGCGGCGTCGGCATCTCGCCTTCGCCCGTTGTTCCCATATCGGGTGGCGTCGGCATCTCGCCACTGCCCGTGGATCCCATATCGGGCGGCGTCGGCATCTCGCCTTCGCCCGTGGATCCCATATCAGGCGGAGTCGGCATCTCGCCACTGCCCGTTGTTCCCATATCGGGCGGTGTCGGCATCTCGCCCTCGCCTGTCGCCCCCATACCGGGGCCGCCGCCGGGACCGCCGCCCATGCCGCCCATGCCTCCGCCGAACATGTCGCCGGAGCCGCCGTTGGCGTTAAATCCGTCATCCTGCGGATAAACCGTGACATCGCCGCCGGAGACATCGATCGTCAGGGCCTCAATGCCTTCATAGCATTCCTTGGCCAGGAGCGTTCCGCCCGAAATATTTACGCCGGCATCGGAGTGAATGCCGTCATCACCGGTATTGATTGTGACGTCGCCGCCCACCATCGTTAGATCGCCGGTCGTGTGGATGGCGTCATCCGCCGCCGTAATATCCAGTGTGCCGGACTCCAGGTAGAAGTAGCCGTTTTCAACATCGTTGGAAGTAACCAGGCCGTCGTCGCCCGCATCCACCGTGATGGAAGCCTCTTTGATGCGAAGACTGTCGTTTGCATGGATGGCGTCCGCGGCCGCCGTCACCGTGATCGTACCGCCTGTGATGACCAGATCATCGTTGGCGGCAATTCCGTGCATGTACTGCGCGGTTACCGCAAGGCTCCCGCTTCCGTTGATCGTCAAATCATCGTGGGCGAAAATAGCGCCGTCCGTCCCGTCATTAAGAGCGGTCTCGTTGTAGGAAGAGCCGCTGGTGATGCTGTTTTGGCTGCCTTCTGCCAGCGTCAGGAACACCTTGTCCGCCTGGTCGACCCGAATGCACGCGTCGTCGCTGCAGTTGATCTCCACTCCGTTAAGAAGGATAAAGACCTTGGAAGAGTCGTAGGCGTCCACGGAGATATAGCCGTCTGTCAGCGTCCCGGACACTTCATAGTATCCCGCGTTTGAGATCACCACATTTCCGTCGACCGTGTAGGCACCGCTGCCGGAGATCGAAGCTCCGTCTCCGGTCAGCGTGATCACTGTGGCCCCGGTCACGTCCCAGCTTCCGTCCTGATCATTCGCGGTAAAGTATACCGAGTCGGAATTCTGCTCCGCGTCTTCGTCCACAATCTTTGTGATTCCAAGCGACTCCCCGTTCATGAACAGGGCCGTTAAGACAAGGCTCCCGGCGACGATGGCAACGCAGATTCTGTCGAGATTTTTATGCGTTGACATTGTACGTACCTCCCGAAAGATCAGCCCATGTAGTCGCCGTTGTAGCTTACCAGCACAGCACTGTTGACGCCTTCGATCTCGGAAAGTTCATTGACAAAGTCCGTGTTATCGTCCTTAAGCCTGATCTCGAGGTTGAGCTCGACGCCGCCTCTGCGGGCTGTTTTGCTCTTGACATTGCACTTGTTGACCTTATCCTTGAGGAAAGCCATGGCTCTCTCTTCGCTCGCGTGATCATTACAGTCCAGGACTACGATGTAAGGATTTGTGTTCTCTTTGCGGTTGGCAAAAAAGAGAATAATCAGGCCGATCATAACACTGCCGAACACGGCCAGCGGGATCATTCCGGCGGCCAGCACAATGCCGGCTGCGATGGACCAGAACAGGAACGCGATGTCCAAAGGCTCCTTGATCGCCGTTCGGAATCGGACGATGGACAGCGCGCCGACCATACCGAGCGACAGCACTACGTTGCTGGTCACTGCCAGGATGACGAGCGTCGTGATCATTGTGAGCGCCACCAGCGTCACTCCGAAGGAGGAGGAGTACATGACGCCTGCGTAGGTCTTTTTGTAGATCAGATAGATGAACACGCCCAGGCCAAAAGCCAGAAGCAGCGCGAGCACCATATCAAACATGCTTACTGCTGTGATGTTGGAAAGAAAACTTGATTTGAAAATATCCTGAAAACTCATTTTTTGTCCCTCATTTCTTAAACTTCTGTTTATTGATTTTTTATTTGTTTATCTATATTAAATCGGTATGATCCGACTGTGATCGTGGATCTTAAGCCAACGTAATATTCAATCGTAAATCCTGCACTGCGCGTATTTGGAGAAAGCGCAGACCCTTCTGCCCGGCGTCTGTACCGCGTCCCTGATGATCGACGGCAGGTAGGCGTCCCACTTCACCTCCAGGATGATTCCCGCGTCTCCCGCCGGCACCGTCACGCAGTCGGGATTCAGAAAGTCCGTGCACCCGAGGCCCGTCCTTATATCGTAATCGAAGGTCACCCTGACATTCCCGGGCCCGTAAATAAAGGGCTCCCTGGTGTAGTCGACGATGGTCATGGGCTTCATCCCCTGGTAGCGCATCTTGCAGTACAGCTCCTGAATCAAAGAGTGCGGCGAGCCGAGCATCCAGTCGATATCGCCGTCCACGATCTTCTGCGCTTCTTCCATGGTCAGGGGCGCGGAATATTTTGTCCCCAACCCGTTCACCTTGCTCTTCTTCTCCAGGTGGATCACCGCTGACGGATCGCCGTTGTAATAGCGGATCCGGAACTTCTCTCTGCGGTTAACGCCGTCGACTTTCTCTCGCAGCGCCTTGTCGTTTAAATTGTCAAAATACAGACTTCTTATCAGATATTTCCCGTCCACCGCGTGCGGATCTGACTTCGCGACTGCTCTCAGCCTCTGCCTGATGGCGAGCAGATCCGACCAGCTGATCTCATGCTTCCACTCGTGGCGGTAGTGAATTTCCTTTTTTTCTTTCACTGCTGTCGTACCGTTTTCCATCTGTATTATCACCTCGCTTTCCTTTAACTGGGTCCATTATTCCATGCGAAACTTAGACAAAACTTAGAAATAAAATAAGTTTGAAAAAAGTCAGGGGATCTTTCCCCTGACTCACTGAAAATCATTCCACCCGCGTGCGCCGCTCAGCCTGGTTCGCTGTCAGCGTCCGCCGCTCAGCCTCACTCCGGCTTATGCTTTGCCAGATAGGAGTTCTTGTACTCCGGTGCATTTGTCACTTCTTTGATGACCTTGATCTCCTCGGGGAATACTACTTTATCGTTTATATCCCGCAATTCGATCTCCATGATCGCCTTGTCGCTCCAGAACGGATAGACATCTATTTTAAAATACTGATTATTGTAAGTGAGGCAATACCTGTCCTTGCGGATCTGTCCCAGGGAAGTGTCGGCGTTCATGAGCAGGTTCAGGTACTCGTCCTTTGTGATCCTTCTCTCAATCTCGATGCGCTTGTAATCGCTCACCCGACGCTTGGTCGTCTGATAATAAATATAGTGCCCGTTGCTTCCCCGCTGACGCACCCGGATTTCCTCTTTGTCATCGACCTTGAGATAAGTCTGGATGATCTCCACTTTCTCACAGTGGGGCAGCGATTCAAGCCACTTGAGGTCCGGATATTCGATGAGGAAATTCCTCTCGATCTCCATAGGCTCCGGCTCGCCCAAAAAGGAAGTGATCTCCGCGATCAGCCTCTTCATCTTTTCCGTGAAATCCGTGGAGTTGTCGATCACCCTCAGGTGCGGGTGCCCCGTCCAGGCCGCGATGAACTTTTCGTCCATCTGCGCCGCCTCTTCGATTCCCTCTGTTCTGGCTTTATTGTTTGCCAAAGTATAGAACTCCTCCGCTCCTTTGGCCGCCGTGACGAGGTGGAAAATGGCGTCGTAGCTGTCCCGCAGCTCCACTTCACTGATGTTTACGAATCGAAGAACCTCTTCAAACGTGTCGTCATCCATATAGACTTTATTGTCCAGCGCGCCTCTGTCGCAGACGATCAGGACCTTGTCCTTCTTCATCACGCGCGCGGCCTGCTCGAAGACCTTCTCCTTCTCCAGCTGCAGACGCATCTGGCAGAACTGGTAATCCGCATTGGACTTGCATGTCCAGGGCGCCACGCCTCCGTTGATCAGTTCCGTCGCGGTCTCCGGCACAATCAGGACGACATATCCCTTTTCGGTAAAGCTGTTCATGATCCAGCTCAGCGCCGTGGTCTTGCCGGCGCAGGGACCTCCGGTTATCACTATTTTGGTAATGTCCATTTTCTTCTCCTTATTGTGACTACACGGCTAACGGCTTAACGTGAGTTGTACCCGATGCAAGTGTCACCATAAATAATATAACAGAAAACCATAGTCGTGCGGCGCCTTTAAAACAATTTTACAAATTTACCTGCTATACTGAATCTGTCAAAAAACACCATCTTCATTTGTTTGAAAGGAATATAAGAATCATGAAAACCATTATCATCACCCTCGATGACCGATTGTGAGGCTCTATAAATAATAAAGGAGTTGTTTTCTGCTATTGCTGCCTCATCAGCGGAAGACACAATTAAGGTCATGCACATCGTTCATAACAAAGCCCTTGACGAGAAGGCAGCAGCCCTTGATCAGAAAACCGCTTACAAAAACCACACTCGTCAGGGCAGAAAGGCACACACCTGCTGCTTCAGCAGAAAGAAAGCTGCAGCAGGACACCTCATTCGCCTCGCCAAAAGAGAAGATTTCTTCGACGACTACGGCGAACTCATCTTCCACTGGGAGGCTCGCGGCAAGATCATCGACGATCGCGATTGCGTTTGCGACCCTGACTGGTTCGACTTTCGCGCCCGCCGCAGCACCGGCTGGAAGGAGCACAAACACAGGCACCAGTGGGAACACGGTGTCTGCGAAAAGGAGAAGCACAGAAAGAACCGCGCCCGCAAGGCCCTTGACCTCGGCGAGTTCCCCATGCTCCCTGAATAACAATGCCCATAAACAAAGACGCAAAATCCGGCCATTCGGCCGGATTTTTGTATGCTTGTCAGGTTATACAACAACACCTGCGCCAATCATGCTATAATTTGCTGGAATACGTGAAAATTCAGTCGGAGGAATCATTATGAGCAAGCGCATTGTAGTCGCCAAATTCGGGGGAACATCCGTTGCGGACGCCGCCCAGTTTCGCAAGATCAGGGAAATCGTAGAGTCCAATCCGGAGCGAAGATTCATTGTCGTCTCGGCGCCGGGCAAGCGTTATCCCGACGACATAAAAGTGACCGATCTCCTTCTCACCTGCTACGAGAAGGCTGCCGCCGGGCAATCTTTTGCCGCGGAATTTGAGCAGATCCGCCAGCGATTTCGCGCGATCATCGATGGCCTGAAGATCGATTTTCCTCTGGACAGCGAGCTCGAGACTCTCAGGAATTCTCTTCTGACAGAGCCTATGAGAGACTACACTGCCAGCAGAGGCGAATATCTCACCGCAAGAATTATGTCAAAATATCTCGGCTTCACATTCGTCGACCCCGCCTGGTGCGTTTGCTTTGATCAGGACGGACAGCTGAACGCGCCCATGACCTCCCGGACCATGCGCGCGTCTCTCCTTCCTCTCAGCCGCGCCGTCATCGCAGGATTCTACGGCGCCGATATGATCGGTACCATCCGCACCTTCGAGAGAGGCGGCTCCGATATCACCGGAAGCCTGGCAGCCTGCGCCGTCAGTGCGGATCTCTATGAAAACTGGACGGACGTATCCGGCCTTTACGCGGCAGACCCCAGGATCGTCGAAAATCCGGAGACTGTCTCCTACATGAGTTACAGGGAACTTCGCACCCTCTCCTATATGGGCGCTTCCGTTCTCCATTCGGACGCCGTTCTCTCAGCCTCCGAGCTGGAGATCCCGATCAACATCCGCAATACCAATAAGCCCGAAGATCCGGGCACCATGATCGTTCGCCATCTTCCCAAAGGCGTCACCAAGAATCCCGTGACCGGCGTCTCCGGCAGAAAGGGAATGTCCCTGATCCAGATCGAAAAAGTCATGGTCAGCGACGGTTCCGGCTTCAGCGCCCTGATGCTCGATATCCTCAAGGAGAGAGCTCTCCCCTTCGAATACTGCCTGACGGGCATCGATTCCATCACGCTCGTCATCCGCACGGAACTTCTCGCTCCCTGCAAGGAGGACCTATTTGACGAAATCAGAGAGACCCTGAATCCCGACTTCATCAGCCTGCGGGACAACCTCTCGCTGATCGCCGTGACGGGCGAAAAAGCCACGGAATCCAGCGACGCAAACGTGCGGGTCCTCGAAAAACTCACCGAGGAAGGAATCGAGATCAGCACGATCAACCAAGGTGCCGGCAAGCTCAACCTGCTGATCGGCGTCCCCGAAGACCGCTATGAAGACGCCATCAAGGCCATCTATTCCTTCCGGCAGAGCCATCAGGCTAGCTGATTCTGATGCTGATTCTGATTTGCCAATACCCTTTTTTAAAACCCTTCTTCGGTGGATATTCCACTGAAGAAGGGTTTTAAAAAGGCCTATACACTTTTCAAAAGAGGCAGCCCCCGCAGGACCCGACCGGGGTTCGTCTGCCGACCGTTCTCATCCTCCCAGCGGAATCTGCCGCCGCACCCTGTCCACCCTTTCCGGATCGATCTGCGCGGACAATATTCCCTCTTCCGCCCCCAGTTCGCACACAACGCTCCCCCAGGGATCGGTCAAAATACTGTGCCCATAAGCTACATAAGAAGCCTTCTCATCTCTGGCCGGCGAACAGCCGAGTACATAGATCTGCTGGTCCAATGCCCGGCTCCTGAACAGCGTCTCCCAGTGAGCGGGGCCGGTTGTCATGTTGAAAGCCGCCGGGATGAAGACCATTTTGGCTCCTGCCTTTCGCATCTCGATGAACAGGTCCGGAAACCGGATGTCAAAACAGATGCAGACCCCCATCTTTCCGAACTCCGTATCAAACACCGTGATCTGTGTGCCGGGAGACAAAACGTCAGACTCTTTGAAATACTGGCCTCCCTGCACATCGATATCAAACAGATGGATCTTCCGATGTTTGCCGATCAGCTTTCCGCCCCGGTCGAAAATATAGGAAGTATTGTAAATCTTTCCTTCCTCAAGCTCGGGGATCGATCCGCCAATCACATAAGCCTTTCTTTCCCGCGCCAGATTCGCCAGAAACCGGTATGTCTCACCCTCTCCGCTCTCAGCAAACTGAGGAAAACACTTGTTGTCATAAGGACAAGTAAAGATCTCCGGAAGCACAACAAAGTCCGGATCGGGTCCGCTGTATGAGTCCAGCATTGCCTTTACGGCGTCTCTGTTTTGGCCGGGGTCAGAATAAGTCTTTTTCTGCAGAGCAATGACTTCAAAAATCTTACCCATTGGTTCCTCCCTTCGTGCGGCGCTCAGTTTGTATTAGCATACCACATGATCGGAGCTGCAGAAACTCCGTCCCCGGCAGAGAACCGATCAAAAATCTCTGAAGGGATTGTCATCCACCCCAAACGGATCCGGATTCGCTCGTATCTCTTCCAAGGCTTTCTTCCTCTTGAGCCCCTTGATGTACTCCTCAAAGTTGAAAGAACTGAGCTCCCTGCTCCTGCGCGCGGGTCTGCTCACAGGCGGTCTCCAGTCGGAGTTGTCATACATCTCATCGTAGAACGGCAGATGCGCGATAAACTTGTACTGGTTATCTGCCATGATCAGGGCTGTTCCCGTCGGCATAGCCGCGAGCTGCGTCGCCGTGATCAGCTGTTCCTTGATGATCTGGCTGCCCGTGTCGATCTGCTTCTCACCGCAGCGCTGCGCCCATTCTCCGAGAGTCTCCCAGCTGTTCGTGGAAAATCCGATCGTAATTCCGATACAAGAATTGATGACTTCCGCTTTGCTCTTGCCGTAAATATCGATCAGCTGCGCGCTGCCGCTCTGAAGTACCAGCATCAGGCGGATGTTGCGACTTCTTGAGGCGACCATCATATTGGGGAGCTGTGTGATCGCGCGGCCGACCGATCCCATTTCCTCGAGAATGACATTGACCCTGATGGGAAGCCTGCCTCCCAGATCCTGTGCGACGCGGATCAGGTGCTGTGTGAACTGAGAGATCAGAAGCCCGGAAAGGGCGTCGTATACGTCCGTCTCGTCCGGCGTGATGATCGTGAGAATAAAAGGCCGGCTCACATCGATATCCATGATCCTCAGCGTATCCTCACTGAGCATTTCCATAAGTCCCCTGCTCCGGCTGAACGCTTCCATCCCCGATGCCGCCACACTGTGGATCGACAGTCTTGTGTCGTTGGGACCCGTGGCATAAGCCGCCAGATTTCTTCTTGCGAGAGAATCTACAGGGAGCATCTCGTAAAAGTGTTTCAGAATATTGCTGCCTGCGAGTCTGATCTCGGACTGCTCCATCATCACCGCTACGCTGTTAAGATTTACATATTCTTCCGGCTGCGTTTCAAACAGAGCGTATGTCAGGCCCTTTGCGTAATTGGCGGCTGACTCGGGCCAGAATTTGTCCGAATGGGAATCGCAGGGATACACGCCGTTCCACAGCTCACTGATCATGGAGCTTGCCACATCGTGATCGTCAGGATTGTCAGACTTGAACAACCTGTAGGGCATGGCGAGGGGATTCCACTTGGTCTGGCTCTGCCTGGGATTTCTCAGGTCTACGCAGAAATTCTGGTAGTCCTTCGGAATATAGCAGGCGTTTTTTCTGTACCCTTCTCCTTTGGGGTCCAGCACGATCAGGCTCTCCCCCTTGCTCAGGCACTCCCTCTCAAAGGGAAGGCTGCAGCACTGGCTCTTGCCTTTCCCGGTTCTTCCGATCACGGCGATGTGGGATTCCCCGTCATCGGAGTATTTTTTGCCGTTTTCATAGAATAAGACGGGTCCTGCCCCCTGAACCGGATCTGTCGTTTCATGAAACCTGCGCCTGATCTCACTCTTGGTGTTCCAGCGTTCACTTCTGCTCATACTGCCTCCCTCCTCGCTTTTTCCTCCTTGCGGCTTTCCATCAGAGACATAAGACAGCTGACGTCGACCGCCGGCTTAAATCCGGAGAAATCAGCGCTGAAGATCATCTCTTCCACGGCAGCAGCTGCCTCCTTGACATCGGAGAGCTCGAGCGAAGCGACTACTGCCGGGAGCATGGAGCGAAAACGCGCTTCATCCCGAATCTCGATCCCGTGATCCTCAAGGAACTTGAGAATAAGGCTGCAGATTTCTTCCTGCGTGTAGGGGTTTGCGTCGAGGCGCTTGATATTTTCTACAGTCTCGCACAGCTTCTCCAGCATCCTCTCCTCGTTTCTTGTCGGAACGGAACCCACGTAGAAAACGACGCAGGCATGCTCGCAGGTTCTCCTGGCATATCTGAGGAACTCCGCAAACTGCGTCTCTCCCGCGTGACCTGCCATCCCGCTGATATCCATACCGATAATATTACAGTATTCATTTGTATAGACAGCTGCCGCGTCAATTTCGACAAAAGCCTGCCTGAGCTGCTGCCTGGAACCGTCCAGTGTGATCTCAATATAATCGTCCGGTCCGCTGATAAAGTCCAGAACCCCCGCTTCCTTGTACATATCGGCCATGTACTCGAGAAGTGTCGTTCTCCCGTTTCCGGCGTCCAGCGGTACGACAAAATGTCCGGGCCGCAGCCCGCATTTCCTGTACACATGCGCGGCCTTGCAGACTCTCTCGATCTCCGCGCATGGCGTCTTCAGGCCGATTGGCCTGGTAATTTCATAATGTTTCAAATCGCTTCCCTCCTTCACCATTCGGAGATCGGGTCTCCGATCTTGTCGACCAGTCCGTACTGCAGCGCTTCCTGTGCGCTCATAATGTTATCCCGCTCAGTATCCCTCTCGATCTTCTCCTTGGGCTGTCCGGTAGAATCCGCCAAAATATCGTTCAGCCTGTCCCGCACCTTGAGAATGTGCTCCGCGTGGATCCTGATGTCGGTCGCCTGTCCGCTGGTCCCTCCCAGCGGCTGATGAATGAGCACTTCCGCACTGGGCTGGCACCAGCGCTTTCCCTTGGTTCCTGCCGCAGCCAGAAGAAATGCGGCCATGCTGGCCGCCATTCCGCTTGCGACAGTGACGATGTCACATTTGATGGCTTTGGCCGTATCATAGATGCTCATGCCCGCAGATACGGATCCTCCCGGACTCTGGATATAGATCGTGATGTCGTCTTCTGAAGACCTCGCGAGATCCCTCAGACAGGAATTGACACAGCATGCTGTATCCTCATCGACCACGCCGGTGATGGAAATGACACGATGCGCGTAGTCAATATCAAGAGGTGACAGCAGCATATCCTGTCCGCTCAGATTAATCGCTTTCTTTACAATGTAGTTCATCTGAATACCTCCTTACCTTTAACTACACAAGTTTGTTGTAATTTCAATTTCAATCTTAGCTCGTATCTAAAATATATTTGTTTTTTTCCCTTTTTTAAATTAACCTGCAGTATAAAATCTCTGAAACAAAAAAACGGCCGCTGTGTGATCACAGCGGCCGCAGCCTTACGTTATTCTTAAATCAGTTGCTTTATTACTTTCCTGCAAGAGCGTGATACCACTCGTTCATGATTGCGCTCGCCTTGGAGGTTCCGTCCTCAAATGTCACCTTGTAGAAATACTCCTGCTGCTCGCTTCCTTCTGCGCCGATGACCTGACGAATGATATTCTCGCTTCCCTCTGCCAGGAAGAAGTCATAGCGGACATTGTCCTCAGGGAAATTCAGAACGACATACTCGCCGTCGGGAACTTCATTTTCAGCCAGATTGATGGACTCGTATGTGGCGCCGTTCGTCATCTTCTCGTAGAAAGCGATGGGATCGACATCCTTGGGTTCCATCGGTCCGAACTCAGTTGTGCTGATCGTATACTTGGCAGTCTCATCAAATGCCGCTTTTCCAAGAGCCGCTTCAACGGAAGTTCCGTTGTAATATACCTTTGTGAGCCCGTTGTCTGCCGCGAAAGATTCGCGAACATCGTTTGCCCATGCGCAGGCCGCTTCCCATTCTGCCTGGTCCTTCTGCATCTCCTCGGGCGTAGCGCGCTCATAGCGGACGTCTGTGGGATGATTGTAGATCAGGTAAGTTCCGTCTGCCGCTTTCGCAATAGGATCCTCGCCGGGATAATCGCTTGCCAGCATCTTCCGTGTGCTCTCTACATCTCTCTCCGTGATCGCGAAGAGCCAGCCTGCACTCATATTCTCATTGCCCGTTCCCTTGGCTGCCTCAACGGACTTGGTCTCGTAGCAGTCGAAAAGGACGCCGTCCTCGCTCACTTCGGGCGTTTCCACCGTGATCTTGTCTGCCAGTTCCGCGGGAACTGTGATCTTATAGCCCTTGTTCTCATAGACCTTGGCTTCCGCCGGCTGTGTCGCCGTCTCCTCTGTCTTCTCTTCGACAGCCTCCCCCTGTGCGGTCTGCGCGGCACCTGCCGCCTCGTCGCCTTTATTCTGAGCACTTGCGGCGCCGCAAGCCGCCATAGAGACGATCAAAACCGGTACAAGCACGCCCATTTTAACTAAATCTGCTATTCTTCTTTTCACTTTTCAATCCTCCTGATTGTATGAACTTGGTACGTTCGGTCATGTGAGAGTCCTCACAGCGCCTGTCTGATGGACTCATATAATAATATACGATAACTGACTTACAATCCACGAAATTTTTTTCGCGGCTGCTCCACCGGGTATTCCGGGTATTCCGGCTTATTCCGCTTATTCCAATGTCAAAACATAGCTGCTGCTTCCTTCCGCCGCTTCAATGCAGATCGTCGCATGGGCGCCGGGTTTCGTGTCATGGATCGTAAGGCTGTCGCCATTTACAAAATAAGAATCCGTATACAGGTTTTCCCCAAGGTCATTATATACCTTCAGCGCCACGGCACTGTCTCCGGTCAATCCGGAAATCGTCAGCGTCACGTCTCCTGTCCTCGATGATGTAAAGGAATAAGTATTTATCTGTTCCTCGACTTCAATGCTGTCCTTGATCGTGTCCCCTTCTGTGATCTCCACGATGTCCTTGGGCTGGTATACGGAGAGTATGTAGGTTCCGAGCCCTTCCGACTGCTCTACATAGACCCTGTAGGTCTCGCCGGCCTTAAGCCCCGTGAATGTTCTGCCTGTATTTGATCTGTTGTACGTGCCGAAGGTTCCGATATTTTGGCCGAGTCTGTCATACATACTGATCTCAAAGCTGTCGTCGGTGTTGACCTCCGTCATCTCGATCCTGCAGTTTCCGTCCGCCCGCGCGGTAAAGGTATAGCAGTTGCGCTGGTACGCAAACTCGCTGCGGTCCTTTACATGCACGTACTCTTCCATATCGACTGCCGTTTTCTGCCTGCCGACCAGAAGATCATAAGAACCGATCTCATCGCTCTGGGTCACCGAAAGAGTGTATGTTTCCCCCGCTGTCAGTTCGGCCCAGATGCCTCTGCCGGTGTACGCGTATGAATTGGAAGTGACCCTGGCTCCGAGCCTGTCATACAGCACCATGCCGATCCGCATGTCCGCCATCATTTCGCTCGGAAAGAAAGAGTACATACCGGTTTCTCCGGCAGTGATCGTATAGACATTCTCCTGGTTCTTGTAATCCATTCTGTCCGACACAACAGTGATGTCCGACAGATCCATGACGGGTTTGGGCATACCGACGCGGACCACAAATTCGCTCAGGCCTTCCGACTGAATCACGTGGATTGAGTATTTTTCATTCGGGCCGGCTGTTTTAAACACAACGCCGCTGCCGTTTCTGCCCCAGCCTAAACCGCCTTTCCGCTCTCCCTTCTCATCGTAGATCTGTATTTCGGCGCCTTCATCGCTCCTCATCTCCGCTATATATACATATACACTTCCCGGGTTGGGCACGGTCACGTCAAAACGGACTTCCTGCCCTCTCGCGGTAAAATGCACAGGAAACTCCTTGATCTCAGCGGCCGCTATGCTCTCTGTTTTCTGCGGAATCGGATCGATCTCCGGGACTTCCGCGTCATAAGGCGGGACTTCGATCACTCTTCCTTCTGATGAGGCCTCCTGCGGATCCTGACCATTCTCTGTTCCTGTCTCCGAATCCGCATCCTGCACAACCTCCTCACCGGTTTCATTCCCGCCACCGCTTCCCGATAAGGCGCCGATCACTGCCCCGCAGGCCTTGAAGATCAGACCCAGTGCGATAATGACGGCAGCTGCGGCAGCCGCACGGGGCAGTAACCTCCTGATCTTAATCCTGAGCTGCTCCCCATAATCTTCTCTCGAAGACGGATCCTGCTCCTTCTTCCCCGTGTTATCGATTCGGATATTGTAATTGATCACATTGTTCTGCTCGATGGACCGCACGATCAGAAGTTTGGTTTTACAAAAAGGGCATGTCGCGACCTCCTTGTCCGGATCAAGGTCCAGCTGTCCGCCGCACTGCGGGCACTTCAGAATAATCATTTTGGAGCTGTCTGCTTTTTCCGCCATTAGATACCTCCTATCTCGCTTTCCAAGGCGTCCCCTCCGCATCGAGGGCCTTCTGCGCCTCCGTCCCTTCATAGCAATGGATCACATATTTGTACTCGTCGGTATCGTAGTCCTTCTCGTCGATCGAGCCGATGTCCAGAATGGAATCAGGGAGATAGATATCTGTGATCCGGTCACATTCCTTCAAAGCATAGTATTGGATGTAAAATGTCCCTTCCGGTACGTACAGATCGCCCTCCATACCGGTGGGAACGGCGACCAGTGTCGACCCGTCCTTACTCATGAGCATGCCGTCCGTGACCGTGAAGTTCTCATTGTCCTCGTCGACCTCATATTGATCAAAGACTGCCCCGCTGATCGAGTTCTTATTGAACTTCAGCTTGGACGGGATCCTGATCACATCCTGCGTAAAGACATAATCCCCGTAATCGGTGCGGAATGCGGCATATCCCATGGTTTCCAGCTTTTCGGGCAGTTCAAGCCTTCCGAAGTTCTCTGTGAGTGTAAAGGCGGAGTCTCCGATCGACACCACCGAAGAGGGAAGACTGACATCTGCCAGCGGCGCACTTGTGAAAGCGCGATTTCCGATCTCCTTAAGCCCCTTGTTAAACACGACCGAAGTCAGGCCGTAGCAGCCGTCAAACGCGTTTTTCCCTATCGTGCGCATCGACTTGGGGAAAGTGACCTTTCTTATATCACTGTTTAAATAAAACGCATTTTCTCCGATTCTCTCTGTTTTGGCGGGGACTTCATATTCGGCGTCCCTCTTGTTGGCAGGGTATCCGATCAGCGTTTCCCCGGACGCGTCAAAAATGACTCCGTCTATACTCCGATAATTCTCGTTCTTCTCGTCTACTTCATACACCTCACACTGTGAGCAGTCGTTCAGAAAAGCTACGTCGATCTTCTCTACGGACGCCGGTATGATCAGCTTGCTGCACGCGCAGTAGGCAGCCGAGTATTCTTCGCACCGAAGCGCCGTGACCGGAAGGTCCCTGAACGTATCAGGGATGGTGAGTTCACCGCTGCTGTACGAATCGCATGCCCAGATCTCCGCGCGGTCCTTGAAGACATGGTAGGTCAATGTGACCTGATTCACTCCGTCCGCTCCCGGCATCTGTTCTGTAACTGTCTCATAGACCATAGCGTCCGGATCTGTCACGTCGTCATGTTCGATCCCGAACTGTTCGGCATACTTTTCCGCTGCCGACCCTTCGGAGCAATGCAGCGTGATCTTGTCGTACAGGTACGCGTACCTTCCGTTCTCGTCCTCGTCTCCCAGACTGTAGGGAAAGACCTCTGTGCCGAACCGGAATACGCTGTCCGGGATCACAAAGTCCGTGACTTCTCTGCAGTTTTCAAGCGAATGGTCCTCCAGCGCCGTGATTCCCTCCGGTATGACCATGATCGGCTTCATTCCCCTGGGCAGCTCAATAATCGTGTCCTTGGCCTTGTTGGTGATAAATCCTCCGGACGAGGCAAAATAGGGATTGCTCTCATCCACTTCAAAAGCCGCTATGTTCATCATATTAAAGGCGTCGGTGCCGATGTATTTGACATTCGGGCCGATCCGGACCTTATCGATGACCGGATTCTCCGTCGAATGTGTGAACAGGTCAAAGAAGCCGAACGCCCTGATGCCGATCGACTCGACGCTGTCCGGAAGATTAAAGGAAGAGAGCTTTTCACACTCGAAGAAGGTCATGTTCTCGAAAGTCTTTAGTGTATCCGGAAATACGACCTTTTCGATTGCGGACTCCGCAAAGGCGCCGTAACCGATCACTTCCGTGCCTTTTTCCACTTTGTACTCCCCGCCTTTGGCGCACGGGAACTGGATCAATGTTTTGCCGTCTCCGCTGTAGAGGACGCCGTCGATCGTCTTATAATTGGTATTTTTTTCGCTGATCGTGATCTCCGCGAGATTATCGCACCCGTTGAAGGGTATAGATCCGATCTTCACAAGGCTCTCAGGGAGCCGTACGGAGGTGATGTTCTCTAAGTTGCTGAAGGCGCCTCTCTGGATCTCTTCCACGCTGTCCGGTATCTCGAGCTCTGTGATTCCTGTCCCGCTGAGTGCCTCAATTCCGATAGTCCTTAGCCCGTCGGGAAGAACGATCTTCTGCAGCGTGGATACGGCCAGCGCGTATCTCCCGATCTCCGTCACTTTTTTGCCCCCGACCTCTGCCGGGATCGTCAGCTCTTCGTCCTCTCCGCTGTAGCCCGTGATCACGGCTTCTTCACCTGAGACATCCGCGTAGAGCGTTCCCTTTTCCGTCGGGATCTGTTCATAATTCCGGCTGTGGTCCAGATTCAGCTCAATGTAATCCGAGCCGTGCACATTGCCGTTGATGTCCTTGACCATGACCTGACAGATGAAGTCGCGGTCAAATTCCGACGCGGGCTTCATCTGGATGCGGAAGCCCTGCTCCAGGCACAGCGGGAACATTTCATACCCGGTCGCCTTCCAGTCAAAATATGGCAGCATGTGCCCTTCACTGTCGCGCTGCGGCGAATAGGCGATGCTTCCGGCGTTGATGAGCGTCTCATAGTTGGAGACATCGACGGAGGCCTTTCCGCCCGTCCACGCACTCCCGGAACCGGATGTGATGTCGAGGACGCTCGCCTCCCTCTCTCCGGTAATATTTTTGGCAGTGATCACGACTTCCTCATCCTTCTTCCGGTCGACATCCATAAATTCGTGTCCCGGCGTGAGGTAGCAGCTGATCGTCTTATAGACACATTCCTCTCCGTTTTTCTGCGCCTGTACACAAGTCAGGGGCACCGGCGCTTCTTCCATATCCGTGGCGGCGTGAAGCAGCATGGGATTGGACGGGATGTGCAGTACATTGTTCTCATCCGGCTCGATCATGACGTTGGCCGTTGTGATCGCGAAATCGCCAAAGCCGTTTCTCTGCAGGACCGTGTAAAAGGCACTGGAAGAATTTCTGACCTGCTCTTCCGTCAGCTGCACGGTAAGCTCATCGCCGCTGCGCTCGATCGAGGCGATCGACCAGTCCGTATTCGTGCTCTCCCTCCAGGAATTCATGTACGCATCGACAAACTGCGTGTAACTTTCAGAGAGCGCGCTGTCTTCGGAATACAGTTCTTTCGAGATGCCGTAGAGCTCCTGGTTGTCGCCGGGAAGATAGATGGACATGCCGGAGGCGCCGCTGACATTGGAGGTATACCCGACCAGCATCTGATCCAGCGCGTCGTGGACCGCCTTGCACTCCTGCGGATACATCTCTTCCAGGTTCCCCGTCAGGTCTCTGAGGTCCAGCATATCGTACGCATCTTCCTTGCTGCTTGCCGCGCCCAGGCCGAACGCCTTGGTCCTGGCTCTCGCCTTGTTGATCTCGGGATAACTCCCTTCCTCGATTCCCTTCGTCATGGCTTTAAAGAGAGCGCCCGTGCTCTCGACCAGCGCGTCTGTCTTGCTCAGGTCCATGGCGGCCAGCGTCACATCCGGGTTAAAGAATTCAGACTTGTTTGCCTCATAGTAGCTGCCGTAGGAATCGACGATAGAACTGACGATGGTCCTCGCGTCATCCGTGCTGTTGAGCGTGCTCAGAAAGCTGTAATCCCAGCCGCGGCCGGACTCCAGCTCCTCCGATCCGACCAGGTACTGCGCGTAATCCTTCCACAGATTGGCCGTCTCGATGCTGCCCATCAGGCAGGCGTCAAACCCGACCCAGTCCAGCTTCTTTCCGCCGGTGAATATGGTCCGGTCCATGGCGCTGCGCAGTTCTTCGAATAAAAGGCTGTCATTCTCGTAGAGCTCGTCGCTCCCGTATCCCCACAGAGGGCCCGCGCCGTGGTCCCACAGGACAAGTCCGTAGTGCTTGGCCGGGAAATTCGTTGTGCAGTAATTGACGAACTCGGAGAGCGTCTGTGTGGCGCCCATGTCCGCCGTCTCGGCCGTCTGCGCCGTGACCTGCAGCTCCTCTCCGTTGGCCATATTGATAACGCTGTTGCATTTATTGGAGATATCGCTGGTCCACCTCTTGCTCCCTCCGGTATAGACGAGCAGGTTGTTCTTTCCGTAGTCCAGCCCCGAGGCGATCATCTCGTTGATATCATTGGTCGCGGCGCCGTAATGGCTCTCCAGGTTCGAGCCGACGACATAGACCATGATCGTATAATCCTTGTCCGAGAGCTTTGGCAGGTCACGCGCCGCATAGAGCGCGGACGCCTTCTCATCGATATCCATTCTCTTCTTATTCTCGGCAGCGCGGCTGTAATTGGAAGAATCCTGCCCCATGATCACCAGCTCCGGCTTCTCGCTCACGGCGGGTTCCTCCGCCGCCGCACTCTCCGCCGCTGCAGTCTCCGCTGCCGCCTGCGTCGCCCCTGTCGCGCCGCTCTGCGCCCCTTGCGTTCCGGCAGCTCCCGTCGGTCCCCCGCAGGCGCTCAGGAACATCACTAAACTTGTAAGGATCGCAATCGTCTTTTTCATGACCACTCCTCCAAAGATGCCGGCTTTCTGCCGCCGACTCTGTCAAAATATCGACCACTTTAAGTATACCATAAGCGCCGTCTCCTTCTGTTACATAAATATTACAAACTATTGCAAATCAGTTCATAATAGGATAGAATAAGCTATGTATTTAACCTTTCACAGAAAAGCAAATTACTAAATACTTCAGGAGGACTTATGTATAAAAGAAGTCTTTGTGCTCTGACAGTCGCATCGCTTGCACTGTCAACGGCTTTAATGGGATGCGGCAGCGCCACAGCGCCCGCGTCGACCCCGCAGGAAGAAACAACAGCAACAGAAACAACCGTAAAGACGACGCAGGAGACAACACAGGAAGCAGACAATGCGGCTGCAGCTGCGACCACCGTCCCAGACGCCTCGACAGAAGCGATCTCCAAGCCGGAGCCCAAGCCGGAACCCGAGCCTGAGCCTGAGCCGGAACTTCCCAGAAGTCCCCTGACCGGCAAGGTCATGGACGAAGAGCTCCTCAAGCAGCGTCCTCTTGCCTTTATGTACCCCATCAACCAGCAGGCCCAGCCTCAGTACGGTCTCGACAGAGTCGACGTCTTCTATGAGATCATGGAAGAAGGCAACATGAGCCGCCAGATGGGCATCATGCAGGACTGGCAGGATCTTGAGAGGATCGGCAATGTCCGCAGTATCCGCTCCTATTTTGTCTATGAAGCGCTCGAGTGGGATCCCATCATCATCCACTTCGGCGGTCCTTCCGACTACACCGGAGAGATCCTTACCCGCGAGGACGTGGACAATATCAACGGAACAGGGCACCCTTCCATGGGTCCCGACTACGGCGCCTTCTATCGCATCCCGCATGACGGCGTCGCCCTCGAGCACACCGCTTACACGGACGCCGAGCACATCCTGAACGCGATCGAAGAGGCAGGTTTCTCGAAGGAGCACCGCGAGGAATACTATCACGACAAACACTTTACCTTTACAAAGGACGGCGAGATCAACGACCTCTCCCAGTATCCCGACGCTGTAGACGCCACCGAAGTCGACATGTCCGGCTCCTACCCCGTCACACATTCCGCGCTCAGCTACGATGAAGAAGATCACCTCTACTACAAGAGACTGTACGGCGAGCCCCAGTGCGACGCAGTCACCGGCGAGCAGATGGCCTTCACCAACATCTTCATCCAGCGCGCCGAGTGGGTCTACGCCAACAACGACTCCCGCGAGTGGGAAGAAGGAACACACGGCTATCTGTGGTTCCGCATCGAGGAACCCGGCTATGACGGATTCTACATCACAAACGGCAAGATGATCCACGTCACATGGAACAAAGAGGACGACTATGAGCCCACTCTGTTCTACGATGACAACGGCAACGAAGTCACTGTCAACCAGGGACGCACCATGATCTTCATCATCCGCGACGACAGAGATACCTTTGAGATCGACGGCATCGACTACTATCCCGAGGATCACAAGACGCTCACGGAAGCTGACCTGGATGAATCCTCCGAGGGCTCGACCGCGGAAGAGGAATCCGCTCCTGCTGAGGAACCCGAAAACGAGGAGATGTAAAACATCGTAAACCCTTCTGCACTTAGCAGCGCCGCGCCGCGGCGCCGCTAAAAGATAATACTAAAGGCCTTGGAACCGTTCAGGTCCCAAGGCCTTATCTTATGTCCTTATGTCCTTATGTCCTCATGTCCTCTTCGTTATTTCGCAGGCGGCGCTCCGTAGGAAAACTGAAGCTCCTCCGGAACGTGATGTTTATCTCCGTAATAAAGAAGCCGGACATTGTCGTTCTCATCGATCTCCGCGCAGCTCACACTCACATTGCAGAGCAGAAAGCGGTCCATTTTCTCCGCCGGTATTCCCGAGGCAAAGTTGAGAAAAGTCTGGATGGCCGTCCCGTGGGAGGCGATCACAATATTTTCTCCCCGGTGTTCCCTGACGATCCGCATGACTGCTTCCGTCACCCTGTCGTAGACCTGGATCATGGACTCGCCGCCCGGCGCCTGCGCATGTCCTCTGTCTTCATTGAGCACATACATCCTGTAGAACTCGGGATAGCCCGCCTTGATCTCCTCCTGCGTCCATCCGTCGATGACGCCGAAGTCGATCTCCATCACGCCGGGCTCCACCAGGACCGGCACCTCATGATCCTGAGAGGCCAGACTGTATTCCAGCGTCTTGACGGCGCGCTGCAGCGGGCTTGTGACGCCCAGGTCCACATGGATGTCCCTGAAATAATTCTCAAGGCACGCCCCCTGCTTCTCTCCTGCCTCGTCCAGCGGGTTGTCCGTCTGCCCCTGGTAGCGCAGCTGCTGATTCCACTCCGTTGTGCCGTGTCTCACAAGATATACTCTTGTTGTCTTCTCTCCGCTCAGATTATTGTGATCCATTTCGTCGTCTCCCTGCCATCTTTTTATATGAACACGCCTGCGCGCCGGGCCGTGCACGCCGGAACATTTCTCTTCCAGTCATGGTCCCCGGCCGCCTCCTGATCACTGATCAGGTAATACTTGTAAGAAATAACTCCCTTACTGCTGAGATTGATATCCCAGGTCATGTCCAAATGATAAGCCTTTCCGCCGATCTTCACAATATTCCAGGCGTGATTTCCGTTATCTTCTTCGAAGGCGGACTGCCCCGCCACGACGATACAGGGGATGTTCAGGGCGTTCAGTACAAGCTTCACTGTTTTGGAAATGCCGTCGCAGACAGCGCACTGCTTGGAGAAGATCCCGATCACGGAATGGGCGGAGATCAGTCTTCCCTTCTTTCTCTCGCTCAGAGCCGTGTCGTCGTACTCCGCTTCCGAGGCCAGATAGTCGTGCAGCAGCCGCACTGCCTGCGCGTCGGACATCCAGTCCAGATCCAGCTTGCGGATCAGATCGTTCACGCCCCGCTCGATCCTGCCGTTAAAGTCGCGGATGATCTCTCTGCTGAGCGTGTAAGAAGGCTCGATCAGGGTCCTCTCGCAAGTCCCGGAATACTGTATGATATGGATCTCCCTTCCCAGATAGTAGAGGTGCGGGTTGTCCAGAACGAGCGCCATATAAATTTCCGTGATCCGGTCCGCGTCGGCGCTGCCCTCGATCTCTGCCGCCTTTCTGCCGCTTATCACGGCGTCGTGCAGCGCCTCGTAGATCCGCTGATCCCGGCGGTTCATTCTTGTATAGTAATAGCGGTCCGCGATCATCACTGCCCTCCGTTTACGTCTTTACTCTCGGAAACCGTGCGCGTGTGCATCAAAGGCAGCGCGTATAGCGTCTGCCCCACCTGCTCGCGCTGTGCCTTGCCATCTTTCTGCGTTTTCGCATTCGTCTCCGGTAGACTTCCGGGCTGCTAACCTTTCCGCCGTCCTTGTCAAAATATGCCATGACCATCGTGATGTCATCCCCGCAGCCCAGAGCACTGGTCTCGGAGAGCCATCCTTCCAGGCTCGACGCGACCCTGCAGAATCCGTATCTGACCGCCGCCTCATAGTAGGCCGTACAGGTCTTCTCGTATTCCTGCTGCGTTCTGTGGCTGTTAGCCATTCCGTCTGTCGACATCATGAACATATAGGGCAGCGCGTCCGGTCCCGGAGTTGGGAACACGGAAACCGCACTTCTCTTCCAGGCGTCCGTGTTGCTCAGCGAGTGGGTCTCCACGCCCAGGATCTTGTCGCTCTCGACCGCGTACTGGACGCCGTCCCTGCTCACCAGGACGATATCGCCGTCTCCGATCTGGAAGGCAAAGACAAATTCCGTCGTTATAAGCAGTCCCAGGAGCGTCGTGCCGTAGAGCTTGTACACTTCTTTCGGTTCGTCAGCGCCACTGCGGCCGCCGGCGTCATTTGGGCCGTCAGCATCTATCCGGATGTCTGTGTCCGGATCTCCGACTGGCGGCTCTCTCCGCTCCTGCACGTGATCGCGCAGCACGCGCCGCTTCCACTCCCTCTCTATGGATTCCGGGATCTTCAGGTTGCCTTCCCGGCTCAGATAGGACCGCAGCATGAGGCTGTCCCCTTCGAAGCTCTCCAGGATCTCCTTCATGCTGCTGCAGAACACTTCCGCCGCGATCTTCGCGCCGACGCCGCTGTACGGGCAGCGCTCACTCCCGTGCCCGTCGGCGGCCGCGATCACAACGGCCGAGTCCGACAGACTCTCGACCCGGCAGCTGTCCTGACATTCCGTCCCCTTTCTGATATGAGAAGCCCCCCTGACGCTGATTCCATATAGAAAACGTTTCATGGGAGTTCCTCCTTACCAGACATCCTCCGCCTTTACATCTTCGGGCTTGGGAATGTTGTTGATACTCAGGTAGTTCTGCGCCTGTACGGCCGGCTTTTTCTCCTTGCCGTCCTCTGTGCCGTCTCCCTGTTCCTGCTTCTCCTTGTTTTCATCGGTCTTGGAATTCGGAGAAGAGACAGAACTGACCAGCGTGGAGGCCCACTTGATGAGTCCCGTGAGCATAGTCGCGTTGTTTGCCTTGAAGACGAGCTCCGGATTGCCCGTAAACTCGGTCAGCACGTCGTCGTCCGCGTCCTTGCCGATGGAAATGGCGATCCTCACTGCTTTTTTGCCCCAGGGCATCTTGAGGAGTTTCTCCAGAGGGCCCTTGTAATCATCTGTGGGCATGCCGTCCGAGATCAGGACGATCACGGGAGGGAGCGCTCTCTCCGGCATGGGGGGAATGTTCAGCTGTGCTGCCAGAAGGGAGAAGGCCTTGCCCATATCGGTGAGGCCGTCCGCCTCCAGGTCGTCCCAGGCGAAGTCTTCAACCGGGACCGGCTCCGGCGTGATCCAGGAAGCGCCGGTGGAAAACCGAAGCGTTCTTACATAGACCTGCGCGTTGGGGTTTTCCAGTGCCGCGCTCTTCATCTCGGGGATCACCGACTGAATCGCGTTGTTAAGGGCGCCGATCTTCTCTTTTCTCATCGAAGACGAGTTATCCGCTACCCAGAAAAAGTACAAAGGCCTGCTGGCGAGTTCTCCGCCGGGTCTGACCAGATTGTGATTTTTGTTTGGCATATTCTTTCCTCCTTGCTTAAATGTGCGGGCCTCCTCAGAGGCACCGGTTCTTATCGTGTGATCCGGCCGCTCAGAAGCGCCGGTCCCGCCTGCGATCAGCAGAATTCTCCCTTCACCGTTCCGAAGTCGATGGACGCTCCCTCCGCGACGGCGCCGCTTCTTCCCGCCGCGATCGCTGTCTGCGAGCCGTCCTGCCGCAGGTAAGTCCAGTTGACCTTATCGTCATTGCGAACGCCCAGGATGCGCCTGTCTCTGGGATTCTGAACGACTTCCCCGATCGCCGTCTCCATGTCGTAGTCCGAGTAGACATGGTGGGAATAGAGCTTTCTGCCCGGCGTCAGAAGAAGCCGGTTCTTTCCGATCTTCATCAGAACGGGAGGTGCTGACTTGGTCCTGCAGTTCCAGCAGCTGTGAGGCTCCTTCCTCGCTGTTTTGGCAGGGTCATAGAAGATCTCGGCCCCGCACTTCGGGCAGGCGTAGATACAGCTCATCATGTTGCTGAGGACGCCCAGCCACTGGTTCTCCGTCACGCGCATATTGGGCTGCCGGATCCCCACCGTGAAGGTCTGCGTGAACAGGTCCCTGAGATCCTGCGGATAGAGATCCCAGTAAATCAGGGCGTTGTCCTGATAGCCGCGCTTGGGTCGGTTGGCGGCGTTGTCCGGGTCGAAAATAAAGATCGGGTCCGTCCCGTACAGCATGTTCATGGCCGGTACATCGAGACACCTTATATCGGCCTCTCTCTTGCCGTCGAGAGGGTGATTGAGCATGAACATGTAGAAGAGCAGCACTGCCAGCGACCACTGGTCGGTGTGCCTGGACGGCGCAGCCTTGCCCGTGACGATTTCCGGTGCCATAAATCTCTGCGTCCCGTAGACCGGCACATAGTCCGCGCCGTTGTAAATGACGTTGTCGTTGTCGCAGATCAGGACGTCCCCTGTCTCCGGGTCAAAAAAGAGATTGCCGAAAGAGATATCCCTGTAACTGTAGCCCTCATCGTGGAGCTTTTTGAAAGCCATCGTGGTCTTATAGGCGGCCTTGCACAGCACATAGAAAGTCGGGTCGGCCTTCCTCTTCATCAGGTGAATAATGCTCGTGTAGTGATCCGGGCGAAACTCCATGGCGTAGCCGAACAGGCTGCTCCCCTCCAGATAAAGCATGTCCAGCGGCCACAGAAAAGCCTTGTCCGGGTTGCCGCGCGCGATCAGGTCCTTGAGACACTTTTTCTGCTGCGCCGTGGCGCCGTCCGGATAATACCATTTGAGCGCGTATATTTTCCCGCCGGTCTCCACCTGATAGACTTCTCCCTGCGCGCCGGCGGCACAGTATTTCTTCACCGTGTACCGGGCGCCGCTGTCAGAAGACAGCACCGTTCCTGCTCTGAGTCTTCCTTCCATTTTTACCCTCCTTATATGATTACACTGTTCTTCTTCTTTAAGACCCTCTCCCCGTAGCATACACACCACGCGGCGGCGGCCCACCTGGCGAGCTCCCGGCTGACGCCGAAGTCGCCCACGAGCCTGTTGATAAACCGTCCCGGAAAGAGGTCCGTGATCTCGTCGGCCTCTTCGATCGCCCTTGCGATGTCCATCTTGTAGAGACTGCAGACCAGATAGGTCTGAAGGTCACTGTCCGGCATCAGGTCGGACATATAGGACTTGAACCTGGCTGCGCTCTCAAGGCACTGCGGGTGCTCCTCGAGCATCTTCGTAAAGGCCGCCTCAAACTGCCTCGCCTTGACGGTGAAATCGTCTCCTCCGTCTCCGCCGGCTTCCTCCTTGAGCTCTATGTCCTCGAGCAGGACCAGATCCGCGTCGAAGCTTCCTTCCTCCGCTGCTCCCGCCTGAAATCTGTCCTTCCATGCGGAAAGCGCTTTCTGATAGCCCAATGTGAGGAGCCACCCCTCGAACTCCGGCGTAAAATTGGCGTCGTCCTGATAGAGGCCGGCCGCCTTCCGGGAGAGCGCTTTTTTGGAAATATCCGCAAATTTCTGCAGGTAAGAGGCCAGTTCCTGTACGGTCCGGAACTGCTGCCCGTCGAACTCGAAGGTTTTCTTCTCCTCCAGGACCGCCAGCATGAGCGGCAGTATGTTTCCCCGGTTGAACTTCGATTCCTTCCTGGCGTAGCACCTCTCCAGGTAGCGCACGGCCGCGACCATGCTGTCCTTTCTCTTCGAAGTCTGCACGAAATCGCCGAAGATCTGTTCCTGGATCATGAACAGGACCAGCTTTACGGTCTCTTCCCTTTGATCGGATTGCGGACCGCATTGCGGATTCGATTGCGGATCGGATTTGATGAGCGCGCAGACATGGTCCAGGTCTCCGCAGCTGTGTCCCATCCAGTACAGATTGGTCACGCCGGGATTCCTCACCAGCCACTTAAGAAAGAGAAGGTTCCCCTTGGAGGGATCCTCGTTATACTTTTTCTCCGCCCACACGGCTGAGGCCAGGGCGCGCTTGTCAGAGCCTCCCACCTCCGCGCGGAACGCCCCGCTCAGAAGGAAGTCCCTGCCTTCGCTCCAGTTGATCGCCATGGCGTTTGCCAGAGCCGCCGTCGTCTGGTAGCTCTTCTCGCAAAACTTATAAGCATTCATAAATCAGTCCTCTCTGATACAGATCTTCCCGTCTGCCTCTCTGAGAATTCCCTCGTCCAGCATCCGGCTGCAAACATCCCGCAGCCGCTCCCGGATCTTGGAACTTGTCCTGGCATATCCGAAGCTCCTTGCCGCTTCCGCGATCAGATCCTGCGTGGAGAGGCCCAGGGCGGATGTGACGATCTCACGGATCGCGTCCTTGATCTCTTCGTCGCAGATATGCTCGATCGCTCTGGGCTGCTGCCCGTCCGCGGGTACCCGCGCCCGGATCCTGAAGTGGCCGTCTGCCTGACTGATGAGATAGAGGAATTCTCCCCGCTCTGTGATCCGGTCTGCGAGAAGGCCGCTGACGCAGTCGTCCAGGGACCGCTTTACCAGCGCCGTCACCTTTCGGTTGCTGAAGACCGGCGCCAGGCGCTTGTAGAAGATCTCCTTGTGGATCGGCGCCTCCGCCTCCATCACATACATGATCTTCGCCGCCAGTTTCTGGCGGATTCCGGCCCCGGGAAGATCCGGTGCCTTCATCGGGTCGCTGGTCCTGTATCTCTCAAATTCCAGCCTCTGCTCCTGCGCGGGAGCCTCTCTCTCAATGACGAGATCTTCTCCCATTCGCGCGCCGGCAGCATTTTCCTCGCTGTCTCTCTCTTTTGGCCCGTCTTCCCCGGGAGCCGTCCGGTTCTTCATCGCATCCCGCAAAAAAGCGAGAAGCCTCTCCTTCTCCTGGACCGTGTTCCGGAACCAGTTGAAGGCCCACACGTGATGAAGTTTCCAGCCCATCTCTTTCATGACCGTCCCGCGGAGGACGTCTCTGTCCCTCGCTGTCCTCGCCATCGTGTAATTCTCTCCGTCGCACTCGATACCGGCCATATACGTGCCCGGGGCATCCGGGTGCAGCACCGCTATATCCAGCTTGTAATCAGACTGGCCGATCTCGCGCCTGACCTCAAATCCGCTTCTGCGGATGAAGTCGGCCACCACGTCCGCAAATCTGTTGTCCGTCTCTTTGTCATCCGTCCCGTATAGGATTCCGCTGTCATTCTGCATGGCGTAGTAGATATACTCGCGCAGAAGCCTGACGCCTTCCGCCTCCGTCCTGCTCAGATCGATGTCCGTGGGCAGAATGGAACCGACCAGCTTGACATTATATTTTGCCCTCGTGATCGCGACATTGAGCCTGCGCTCTCCGCCCGCGGCTCCCAAAGGGCCGAATCTCATATACATCTTTCCCTGGCTGTTTCTGGCGTAGCAGATACTGAACATGATCGTATCCCGCTCGTCGCCCTGCACGTTCTCCAGGTTCTTGACAAAGAAAGGCTCCTCCTTGTTCTCGTCAAAAAATCCCTCGTACGCCGGGTTATTCAGCCGGAAGTCATTCACCGCCTCCTCGATCACGCTCTGCTGCTTCTCGGAGAAGGCTATGATTCCCAGAGATCTCTCGGGATGCTCCTTGATGTGCTCCTCCAGAAGGCGGACACATCTCCTGGCTTCCATGACATTGGAGCGGTCGTGGTAGCAGCCCCCGGGCACGTACACATACTCCAGTCCGCTGTCCCGCACCTTCCCCGTCCCCGGGAAAGTGATCAGCCTGTTGTTATAGATCCTCTTGTTGGAAAAGGCAATCAGGGACTCGTCCTTGCTGCGGTAATGCCACAGGAGCGTACACGCCGGCAGGCAGGCCCCCGCCTCATCCAGGATCGACTCGCTGTCGGCGTCAACCAGGATCTCTTCCTCCTCATCCTTATCGAATTCTTCGGAACTGCCCACCGCAGTAAAGAAATTCGTGGGCGGCATCTGCCGCGTGTCTCCGGCGATCACCACCTGTTTCCCCCTGTAGATCGCGCCGATCGCGTCCTCGGGAAGAATCTGGGAGGCCTCGTCGAAGATGACCAGATCAAACCGGTACAGATCCGAATCCAGAAAATAGGAAACGGACAGCGGCGACATCATAAAACACGGCTTCAGCTTCATGAGCAGGGTCGGAATCGCCTTGAAGAGCTTTCTGAGCGGCATCACGCGGCTCCTCTTCTCCGACTCCTTTCTCAGAAGGGCAATCTCGTCCATGGCGCCCGTCATGCGGCCCACGCCCGCCGGTTTCTGTCCGGAAAGAATCTGCGTGAGCCTTGCCCTGGCCAGCGCAAGGGCTTTTTCGTCATTTTCCTTAAAACACGCAATCGTGTTCTCATGCAGGAGCGGCTGGAACCGCATAAGATTGGAAATTCCGTTGTCCACAAGGCACTCCATGATCCACTTGACCAGAAATCCCTTTCTGTAGACGTTCACAATGTCCCGTTCCCCCGTCTCCTCAACATATTCAATATAGTCCTCAAGGCCTTCCTTCCTGCAGGCGGCCAGAAGATCCGCGTAATCGATCCAGCTTGTGAGCTTCTCGGGATCGCTGCACGCCGTGATCCGGTCGCTGAGGACGCCCAGCGGTACGTTTTCCAGGTCTTCTCCCGGAAACCAGGCGCACAGACACCGGAAATACACGTCGCCCACGGCTGCGTCATCGCATGCCGTCATCGCGTCCGCGAAGGCGGCCTTGAACTCCCTTTCGCCGCTCCCGATCTTCTCCGCGAGGATCAGCGCCGTGCGCTCGACCATCTCGTGATCCAGGTAGTCCTCGAACAGCTCAAACAGCTCTGCTGCGGTATTCTCATCGGCTGCCGAAGAGTTCTCCGAAGCCTTGGCTGCGCCACCGGCGCTGCTGACGCCGTAGCCGGCGCGATCCGCCGAAGCGTTCTCCGGAGCCTTGGCCGCGCCGATATTCTCTCTGAAAACCGAAGAACCGGCCAAAGACTCGATCCCGCCGTCAGAGATCCACTCCCGGGCTGTCCTGTCGCCGATCTTCACCTCGCTTCGCTCACCGGCCTCCCTGCCCAAAAGGGTCCTCTCCGCTTCGCCAAGGCCGTAAAGTTTCTCATATTCCCTGCGCGCCGCGAGTTCATCGATCATGGCGCCGACCAGATTCCAGTCGGTTTCCCCGCCTCGGAAGCAGGGCCCCAGGATCCTGGCTGCCTTTCTCTCAAGTTCGAGAACCCGATTCCTCATCTCCTGAAAGCTCTTCAGAGCTGTCAGGGCAGCTTCGCAGTCCGCATCGTTCAGAACTCCTCCGAGTCCCCTGCGGGTCCCGGAGATCAGCCTCACATCGTCCCTGTAATCCTGACGGAGCCACTTGAACATTGTTCTGTAATCCGTCCTGAACTTGTGCAGCAGCCGCGCCGCATCCAGATCCAGAAATTCTTCCGTCCACTCAGTCTCAAGCCGCCTCTTCCACTCTTCCAGCTCCGCCTGTGACTGTCGGACCGACGCCGCGATCTTTCTCAGTTCGTCTGCCGTGCAGTCTCTCATCCAGTTCTCCGGAAGATTGTGAGGCCGGCACAGAAACTCCATAAAGCCTCTGATCTGCCGCAAAGATTCCGGACTGTAGTCCAGATTCTTCCCGGTCAGCGCGTTAAAAGAATCCACACATCCGACGATCGCCGCCAGCTCTCCGAGCGCCTTTTCTGCCCCATCTGCCTCCTTCGGAAGTACAAATCGGCTCCCAAAGCGCTCCGCCACCAGCTTTTTCAGGGATTCGAAGAGCATCGCTTTGTGCAGCGCGCCGCACTGCTCGCGGTAGTCCTTCCAGGTGAACTGCCTGCCCGGCTCCGCGCCGGCCCCTGCCTTGCCGGATCCCGACAGACTCTCCTGCGTGCCGGCCGCCAGCAGCATCACCGAATCCGCCCCGAACACGACCGTTCCCAGCCTGCTCAGAGTCTGGTCAATATAGCTTCTCAGCTCATACGTGACGGATGTGATCGCCGTGTTCCTCCAGGGATTCTTCCTCAGATCTCCGTCATACACATTGGCGAAAGCCTCCAGCTTTCGCAGCGCCGCGATCCTCCGCCGGAGCTGTCTGTCGGACACGTTCCCGACCAGCTCCGTTGCCTTGTAAAAGCGCGTATCCTCCATCTGCGCGACCTGCGAGATCGCCTCGTAGATGGAGATTCCCAGCGGCTCTCTTCGCGCATCCATCTTGTCAAAATATCGATTCAGCTCACTCCGTTCCTCCTCCATCTCTTCGAGGAAGTCCGACACGCCGGGCCTCAGTTCCCTGACAGGCGCATCCAGCGTATTGACAAGGTCCTGGATCACGCCCTTTTTCTCCGCTTTATAGTTGTGCAGGGACAGGCAGTATTTTTCCAGTCCCACATCCTGCAGCCTTCTGTAGACCACGCTCAGCGCGGCCATCTTCTCCGATACAAAGAGCACCTTCTTGCCATTTGCCAGCGCGTCGGCAATGATATTGGTGATCGTCTGGCTCTTTCCCGTGCCGGGCGGTCCCTGCAGCACAAAACTGACGCCCTCGCGCGCCAGGGCAATGGCGTCCTGCTGACTCGCGTCCGCATTGACGACCAGATTCGATTCCTCGCAGGGAACACTGTCGTGGTCGAATACTCTCGACTGCGGCCCGATTTGAGACAGTCCGGAGTTGTCTCCACAGAGCGCGCTGATCACAGGGTTTAAGAAAATCTGCTCGCGATATTTTGCCAGATCCTTATACATAACGATCTTGAGGAAAGAAAGAAGACAGAGATTCGCCTCCCGGATCACTCTCCATCCCAGGGGCTCCACCGTCTTCTCGATCCCGGCCATCAGCGCCTCTATGTCGTCTCCCGCTGCGTCGACGTCCGGCAGGCTGATCCCGTACTCCGACGAGAGCACATGCTCCAAAGTCGGATTGAGCACAGTGTCCTCATCAATTCTCCTGATCGTAAAAGGCGAACTGATGGAGCTGAGCTCCACCGTCACCGGCACCATGACCAGCGGGGACAGCATGGGCGGATCCGACGGCTTCCGCCGCCACTCCAAAAAGCCAAAACATAGATAAAGCGTATTTATACCCTGCTCTTCCCTGGACAGCTTTGCCCTGGAACGCAGATTCTTCAGCGTGATCCCCATCTCCTCCGTCGGCAGGTCCGATCCGATTTCTCCCACGGAAAGCTCCACCGGCGTTCCCACCTTATCAAGCATGTAAAACAGCCCCGCCAGCTTCACATCACTGCCTGTGTCGACACGGCGCTTGAACGTAATGGTCTCCTCTGCGACCGCAATTCTCCGATACAGATCCTCAAAAGAGGGCTCGATCAGTTTCAGAGTCGTCCTCCTGGTCCTCCTGAAATTAATCATCCGGTTGCGCCCGCCGATATCGAGGAGTCCGTGCCTCCAGTTATTGAATTTTACTTCCTGTATATGTGTATTAACCGACATTCCATTCCTCTCTCATTTCAGAACAGATATATTTCAAAACAAATCTGACGGCCTGATCACCAGCCCGTCAAACAGAGAGCTAGGTATCTCCGCGTCAAAGGAGAACAGGTCAGCATCTTCCACATTTTTATCACTGTCAAACAGATACGTCAGGACCGTTCGCAGAGACGGATCCACGATCCAGTATTCCCTTACTCCTGACTCCCTGTATTTGTTCAATTTCACTGCATAATCCGTCTTTCTCGTCGGTGCCGAAACCACTTCTATGATCCAGTCGGGCGCTCCCATGCACCCTCGCTCACTCAGAAGCGATGTATCGCGTATGATCGAAAGATCGGGCTCCACATAAAGGGAGTCATCTCCGTTTAAATAGACACCGAACGGCGCAATATAAACTTCACACTCTTTGCTGTAAGCCTTCAGGTGCGCAGCCGCCGCCAGATACATCTCCCCGGCGATCTTCTGGTGCGTCCTCGTCGGCGTCGGAATATAGTAAAGCTTGCCGTCGATCAGTTCCGCCCTGATCCCATCCGGAAGGGCATAAATATCCTCAATCGTGTTGGGGCCGGAGTCTTCCCTGACCGCATTCCGGATTCCTGTAAACACTTCGGGATAGACATAGCCGGTTTTTACATAATCGGGATTTTCTTTGACGGGGGTTATATACTCATTCTTTCCACTGCCGGGCTGTGTGAATCCGGGTTTTACAAGTCCAAGTTTTACATTGCCGGGCGTTTTGCCTTCGAATTGCTTGTTGTCGGACGCATTGCTTTCGAACTTCTGCCCTGTCGTTTTTCCGGCCTCAAGCACTCTCGAAAGTGCCTCTACCGTTTTCTGTCTCGGGCTCTTGGTAATTCCGCTCAGCACCTTCTGAACGGTCGCCAGCGGCACGCCCGACATCTCAGCCAGCGTCTCGTTACTGTAGCCAAGCGCCCGCTTGCATTCTCTCATTTCCTGTAAGTTCATAGATATCCTCCTTGGCCTTCGGAAGAATTGTTTTCCTAAATGGTACCTTGCTTTTGGTATGTGGTCAAGAGGATTAATTCCAATTAAATGGAATTATTATCAAAAAATTCCATTTTAATTCCATTTTCAACCAGCAGTTTAATGGAATTAAAATGGAATGTCCGATTGCGTGTGGGGTGTAAGACAACCTGATTCACATGCAATGTTATTAATTGACCGGATCGCAGTGAGCTTCAGACAGAATTCTGATGAATGTCTCGGGACTGCTTTATCACAATTCTGACGGTGGCATGGTTGTGGAGATATCTCCACAACCAATTGAGCGTCATTCCGGCTTCTCTGTCCTGTTTCTGACGCCGGAGTGGTTGTGGAGTCCCCTCCACGACCACTTGAGCGTCATTCGCCCCGTCAGCCTTGACAGTTGGACTATTTAAAGAGAATCTGTTCAACCTGCCCCCATGGAAAATTGGCAAAAGACTGAAAATCTGTGAATATCAGCGTATTTCCCGGCAAGTTGGATTATAAGACTTATTGTTTTGACGCTGGCCTCCATACAGTACGTGACAAGCTGTCTGGTATGGGGGCCAGCGAGGAAGAATTATTGTTTATGATCCAACTCAGGTATAAATTGCTTTGATTTCTTCACTTTGTGCCGGCAATCAGAAAAAGCGATGGAGGCCGTGGAAGAAAAAAGTATTCAAATAATCCAACACACTCTGCCCCCCCGATGAAACTGCCATTCTCGTGCCGCAGTTACTCCTCCGGCATTCTTTCAGCATTCCGCCTGTAATCAAAATCTCTGCCGACCCAATGCCGGCAGAGATCCTATTTTAAGAATATGCATATTTTTATGCATATTATGCATAATCCATTTTTAATGAGCCCTAAAATTTGCATTTTTGAGAACAAAGGGTTTTAAAAGAGACATATGAGAAAATTTCCCATTGCATATATGCAATTCTTATGCATATTTTTCATCCGGATCTGCCGCCCACTACATTAGCTGCATCCCGCCACCGGCGTCGCAGGCCGCCACACCAATCGCATCCTGCCACCGCCAGACGTCGCCGCCCGCCGCGCATCCGCCCATCACACTAACCACGCCCCTGGCCGACAGCCCCCCAAAAACCAATCTTACTTCCCCGGCGTCCTAATCGGCCTGCACGGAACCCCCGCCGGATCCCAGGCATAATTGTGTGATTTCTCATATTCCCTGAGAAACTTCTTATTTGCTCTCTCGTAGTCGTTAAACCGCTCTTCCACAACTTGAGAATCCTTACAGTTCCCTCCGTCGTACCAGCTGCACTGCATATAATAATTCCTGTACCAGGAATTGCTGAATGTATAACCATTTCTTGCATACAGTTCATTCAGGGCAAGCCGCACCATCGCGTCCGCGCCGAGTTCTCCCTTCCGGAGCGTCTCCAGATCTTTCTCGGTCAGATATCTCGAACTGCTGTCCGGGAAAACCTCTCCGCTCACATACCCCTTATCCTCCTGCGAACTGTACGACACACCCGAACTCACTGTCCCGGGATAAGATCCCTCCACATAGTTTTCTTCGGTCGTTCTGTGGATGTGATAGGACTCTCCCATCGGTATGAACCAGGCCCCATTGTCAAGTTCATATCTGTATCGCTCCTGGTCCGTGAAATGCTCTATATAATCAGAGTCGACACAGAAAAGATAATGGTGGACTTTGTACATGAAATCGTCATCTTCCAGCATCACCCATGCGGCATCGTACTCAAGTCCGCCTTTGTATTCAAGATCCCTCTTTTCCAGATCGTCCCAGGTCGCATCCGACTCATACCAGACGCCGCCGATCCTCATCATATTCCACGTATGCTCAGAAATATCCCCGTCGGCAGGCCCCGCGATCCCGGTGACCGGCACACATTCCACCCCGCAAAGCCTCATCAGATAACTGTACGCCATGGCATACCCGACGCAGACCGCCATATGATCCTCCCCTTCACTGTTTTCGACGAGAGGCCCATAGGCCGTCCTGCCCATGTCTCCGAACTCCCGCAGATCGTAGTCATAATGGGCGAGATCGATCAGTTTATCGTGAATCTGCAGCGCGACATCATAATCCGACTGATTCATATCTATATCCGCCAAAAAATCGTCTACCGCCCGGTTGAACTCTTTCATAAGCGCTTTGTATTCCGGGAAGGGATCCTTCATGCGATACCTCACATAATACTTCCCGCTGGCAGAATCCTGCCTCCAGTTGTACTGGGTCGACAGATCGTAATCCCCGCAGAAATACCAGAAAAACTCAGGGTGATCAAGCTGCACCGCATTGATCGCATTGGGATACACACTGACCTCGTCGGGATTATTCCTGACACAGAATTCTTCACTGTATTCCGTCGAGTCAGGCCTCCTGAAAATCGTCACTATGGCTCTGTAGGCCCCTTTTTCTTCCTCGGACAAAACAGTGTAGTAATACCCTGTATCACTCCCCCTGAAAAGCGAATCTCCGTTCCCTGTCGCCTGCGCTTCCGCAGCTGCATGCACCGTAATAGCCGCCGGCGGCGCTCCGAAAGATGCCGCCGCGATAGTAACTGCGACCAATAATGCCGCCGCTTTTTTGACAAATCTTTCCTTATTCATGAATCTGAAACCCTTTCCCAATCTGTACCCGAAAATTGCTGTTAATAATATTCTACATGAATACTCGCGAATAATTGTCACGAAAATGCGTAATCTTTTCGAGGATTATTCCGGTTTTCCCGCCCAATGTCATTTCACGGTCGACAGCCAACAATATTGCACTCTCCCCTCCCATGGTCCATAATTAAGTTTGCGGCTTTTACCCGCCGCTCCAGGAGGAATTTCAATGGAATTTATATCTCACGACGGCGAAACGATATGGTACAAAATCTGGGAGGCCCCCACTCCCCGCGCAGTCATCCAGATCATGACCGGTCTCGCCGAGACTTCCGACTACTACGAAGAGTTTGCAAACTACATGAATCAGGCCGGCTTCACCGTCGTCCTCCACGAGTACCGGCAGCACGGCAGGACGCGCGCCGCCTACGGAGACGGCAACCTCTTCCGCAATTACGCGAGGGACGGCGCCCGGTTGTGTTCCATGATCCGTGCATCCCGGCCGGAACTTCCCGTCATCCTTTTCGCCCACAGCCTCGGAACCACCGTCTCCCAGATCGCAATCTACGAAAAGATGGCAAAATATAGCGGCATCATCTACACCGGCCCTTCCTGCAGAGTAATGCCCCCGGAACGCAAAGAAAGGCTTCTTCCGCTCGCCGAGAGCTCTATCCGTAAATACGGAGAAAACGCTCAGAACTTACTCCTCTACCCGGAAATCTTTGCGCGCCTGAACGCGCCTTTTGCCGTCGAAAAGAGCCCTTATTCCTTCATCACCTCCGATCATTCCAAATGGAAGTGGATCGCCCACCTTCCCTACAAGGGTCCTGACTACAGCAACCGGTTCTTCCGCGACTTTATCCTGCTGCAGGCCGACCTGGCCTCCACAGAAACCCTTGAAAACATGGTTCCGCCGCTTACAGACACGCCGGTTCTCCTTCTCACAGGCTCCAACGATGTCACAGCCGCAAACGGCACCTACGGCGACACCAAAGCCGGCCTGCTCCGCAGAGCGGGTTACAAAGACATCACCTCCATCGTCTACCCCGGCCTGCGCCACAGCGTCCTGCAGGAAAAGGCGCGCCTGAAAGTAATCGAAGACATAACCGGCTGGATGAACGACAGATTTTAAAAATGTACAGGCCGCTGCCTCCCTGCTATTCGCCCATGCGCACAAAAAAAGCCCTGCCCACTCAAGTGGACAGGGCTTTCTGTTTCGCGCCAATCGCCGCGCACCGCCGATAACAGCTCCGCTGTGCGCCGCGCGCCGCAATACAGTCTTACGCCCTCAGCGAAATGCCGAGCACTACATTCAGTTTCTTAAGGATCTTAGCCACAAATCTGTCCAGATCCTCCGCAGTAAACTCTTCCTCTCCGGCTCTGAAAGTGACGGTGAACGCCAGACTCTTCATAGTCGGAGGGATAGGAGCACCTTCATAGACGTCAAAGAGCTTGATGTCGCGGACATACTTGCAGGCCGCGCGGATCTCGTCCTCAACCTGTGCGCAGGTGATCTTCTTATCCATGACCAGAGCCAGGTCACGGGAGACATCCAGGAACTTGGGCAGGGGCTCGAAAGCAGGCGTATCCTTGCACAGAGGATAGAGCGCCGCCAGATCCAGCTCCATCAGAAGAAGGTCAGTGCGCATGCTCTCCGCCTCCGCGATGTCGTAAGCGAGCTTGCCGATATAGCCGACCTTCTGACCCTCGCAGAATACATCCGCAGTCTGGTAAGGGTGCGTGAAGCTTGTGCTGCCCGCCTGATACGTGAAGTTCACGTGCAGGGTGTCCGCAACTGTGTCAGCCGCGGCTTTGATGGTGTAGAAATCTTCCTCTTTGCCCCAGAAAGCCACTACCAGATGGTCTCTCTCATCCGGATAATCGGTGAGCGGCAGAGACTTCGGTACGAAGACCTTGGCGATCTCGAAAAGTCTGCCGGACAGACGGCCGTTCTTCTGGTTGCGCACGACCGCGTGGATCATGGAAGCCGTCAGAGTCGTTCTCATCAGAGAGAGCTCCTCACTGATCGGGTTCATGATGCGGATCGCACCCCGCTCCGGCGCATCCGCGGGATACCGCAGCAGATCCAGGTCGGAGGGTGAGAAGAAGGAATAGTGCATGCACTCATAAGCGCCCATGCCGCACAGAGCCTCCTTGATACGGATCTCGCGGCGCTGCACGGGATTCCAGCCGCCGGTGGTGACTTCCGCGCTCTTGAGGAACGTGGGCACCAGCTTGTCATAGCCGTACAGACGGATGACTTCCTCGGCCACATCCTGATAGCCTTCCATATCATCGCGGTAAGCGGGCACCTGCAGAGTCAGCATGCGCTTGCCGTCCTTCTCGGAGATCACGGGCTTCATGTCCAGGTTGTTCATGATGCGGACGATGTCCTCGTCCGGAACCGTGATGCCCAGAACGCCGCTGATGCGGTCGATCTCGACGCTCATCTCGCGGGGCTCCACGCTGTTGCCGGTGTTGACGTCGAAGTGGGTGGACGATACTTTGCCGCAGCCCAGCTCCTCGACCAGGTGCAGGGCGCGCTTCATGGCCATAACGGTCGCGTATTCGTCGACGCCCTTCTCATAGCGGGCGCTCGCGTCCGTGCGCTTGCCGACGCTTCTGGAAGTGCGGCGGATGTTGTCGCGCGCGAACTTGGCGGACTCGAACATGACGGCCTGCGTTGTGGGAAGGATCTCGGAGTTGAGACCGCCCATGACGCCTGCCAGCGCGATCGGGCGCTCGCCGTCACAGATCACGAGGTTCGAACTGTTCAGCGTCTGCTCCTGCTCGTCCAGAGTGACGATCTTCTCGCCGTCCTTGGCCGTTCTGACGTTGATGCCGTTGCCACGCAGATACGCATAGTCAAACGCGTGCATGGGCTGACCAAGCTCTGTCAAAATATAGTTCGTAATATCAACCATGTTGGAGATAGCGTTCATTCCCACCAGCGCCAGACGGCGGCGCATCCATGCGGGGGAGGGCGCTATTTTGACATCGTAGACGTAGTGGCCGATGTAACGGGGGCACAGCTGAGGAGCCTCAACAGTGATGCCAAAGTTATCCAGCTTGACATCCGTCTCGGTGTAGTCCAGAGCGGGCATTCTCAGGGGCTTCTCCAGGACCGCGGCGACCTCGCGCGCGATGCCGAAGATGCTCTGGCAGTCGGGGCGGTTGGCCGTGATGGCGATATCGAAAAGCCAGTCGTCCAGGCCCAGAATGGGCTTTACATCTGCACCGACCTGTGCGTCATCGGGCAGGACCAGAAGGCCGTTGTAGCCCGCGCCGGGATACATATCCTCGCTGACGCCCAGCTCCATGCCGGAGCAGAGCATTCCGTGGGACTCATAGCCGCGGAGCTTGCCCTTCTTGATGGTCATGACGCCCTCGATGGCGGTGCGCTCGCGGTTGGTCGCATAGACGGTTGCGCCTACCAGTGCTGTGGGGAATTTTTTGCCGGCTTCTACGTTGTCGGCGCCGCAGCAGATCTGGAACGTGCCGTGCTCGCCGCAGTTTACGGTGCAGACGTGCAGGTGCGTTTCCGGAATGGCCTCGCAGGTCTCGACCAGGCCCACGACGACTTTGGAGATGTCCTCTCCCACTTCATGGAGCTCCTCCACCTCAAAACCGCAGGAGAAGAGCTTGTCCTGCAGCTCCTGAGGAGTGCAGTCGATGTCTACATATTCTTTTAACCAGCTAAGTGGTGCGATCATATCTGTTTCCTCCTTTTCCCGCGTCAGGCGTCATTGATCTGCTCAAGGACGCGAAGGTCGGACTCGAACAGGAGCTTGATGTTGTTGATGCCGTACTTGAGCATAGCCGCGCGCTCGATACCGATACCGAAAGCGAATCCGCTGTACTCATTGGGATCGATGCCGCAATTCTCAAGGACCTTGTTGTTAACAACGCCGGCGCCCAGGATCTCGATCCAACCGGTTCCCTTGCAGAGCTTGCATCCCTTGCCGCCGCACGCAAAGCAGCTGCAGTCAACCTCAACGCTGGGCTCAGTGAAGGGGAAGAAGGACGGGCGAAGTCTCGTGCGGGTTCCCTCGCCGTAGACCTGCTGCACGAACTCGTCCAGCATACCCTGCAGGTCGCAGAGCGTGATGCCCTTGTCCACTACCAAGCCTTCCATCTGGCTGAACATAGGGGAGTGCGTCGCGTCGTCGTCGGAGCGAAAGACCTTGCCGGGGGACAGGATCTTGATCGGGGGCTTTTTGGCCTCCATGACGTGGATCTGGCCCGCGCTGGTCTGCGTCCTGAGCAGGTACTCGGGAGACAGATAGAAGGTATCCTGCATATCTCTGGCCGGGTGGTCCATGGGCGTATTCAGAGCCGTGAAGTTGTAATAATCGTTCTCGATCTCCGTGCCCTCATAGATCTCAAATCCCATTCCTGCGAAAATATTGACCATCTGATTCTTCATCTGCGTGATGGGGTGAAGATTGCCGCGGGTGTATTCTTTGGCAGGGATCGTTACGTCGATCTTCTCTTTCTCATAGCGGTGCTGCAGCTCGGCCTCTTTGGCCTTCACTTCCATCTTCTCGAGATTCTCGAGGACCCAGTCCTTGAGGAGGTTCACGTTCTTGCCGAAATCGGCCTTCTCCTCCTTGGGAATGCTGCGCATCTCTTTCATCAGCGCATTAACTTCACCGGCTTTGCGGTCCAGATACTTCTTGCGAAGCTCGTAGATGCTTCGGGAGTCTGTGCGTCCCTCGGCTTCTTCCAGGAATTTCTTCCGGATCTCTTCAAACCTGTTCATAACTACTCCTTTCGGGTTGCTGAATAATTACACATAAAGAACGTCCCATATCCGGTTCCTCTTCGGAATCGGACATGGGACGAGAAAGGACAAATTCCCGCGGTACCACCCACGTTCAGACGATCCTGAGCGTACCGGAATGATCGGTGCTCCGTCGCCTGCTCTCATTTCAGTGCTGCTTTTTGCTGCCGCAGCGGCATTCACTTATCGCTTTCGTGAAGGACTCCCATGCTGAAATTCACACTGCCGCGCACATACCCGTCTCTCAGCCGGTGAACGGGTTCTCTGCGATGTGCGGGATCGGCCTGCTACTGACACATGTTCAGCGTCCGCAATGGCTATTTTAGGCATTTTGCGGGGCGTTGTCAAGTGCCGTAATATAGTTCAGATCAGCCCCAGATGCTCCATCGCGTGCAGGATCCCGTCATCCGCCAGCGCATTCGTGATATAGTCCGCCTTATCCTTGGCTTCCTGCGAGCCGTCCCCGAGGCACACGCCCGTCCCGGCGTACTCCAGCATCTGCAGGTCGTTCGGTCCGTCCCCGAAAGCCACCGTGTCCTCTCTGGTCAGACCGTAGTACTCCTCCACCGCCTGCATCCCTTCGCGCTTGGTGACGCCCAGCACCGTGACTTCTCCCTCGTAAGGGCTCGGTTTTTTGATACTGGCCGCCGTGACCTTGATACCCAAAGGCTCGAATTTCTCCTGCATCTCCTCCACCGTCAGCGGCGAATTGTGGTAGATGAGCGTCTCTATATCGCCGAACTTTTCGGGCTCACAGGCGATCGAGTCGTCGACCGCCATAGTGCCCAGGACCCTTTCAAAGGCCTCCTGGTACTTCCCGTCCTCAATCTCCAGCCCGAAGATCTGGTTCATGATCCTGGCCTCCGACTTCAGGCACCGGTCCGTCATATAGACGCCGTGCTCGTTCTGGATCAGATAAGACACCCCATTCTCTTCCAAAAAAGTGACCAGCGCCTTCATCCTCTCCGGCCCGAACGTCCTGTGGCAGATCTGCTCGTCCCCCACGTAGACATTGGCGCCGGCGCACATGACCAGCCCGTCAAAGGGATAATCGGACAAAAGCCAGGGATAGATCTGCGTCCGGCACCTCCCCGTGCACAGGAACAGCTTGTGCCCGTTCTCCTTGGCCCTTCTCAGCGCCTCCTGCGTGGAAGCGGGCATCTTGCCGTCGAACCCCACGAGCGTTCCGTCTATGTCAAAAAACAGTATTTTTTCCTTCAAATGCCAACCTCTGATTCTATCGCGAGCCGCCGGGCGTGGCTGAGCGGATCCGACAGGCCGCAGGCGCCGAACTGCGCCGCCTTTCGCCTGCCGTGCAACTCGCCGCATTCGCCCGCCGCCGCCCGGCGGCTCCTCACATTACTTCACACTGATCAAAAACTTCAGCGTATAATCCTTCTTCGCACTGTACTGATACTCCGGCATGACGCCCGGCCCGCAGGCACCCGTGCCGATGCCCTGCTGGAAAGCCTGAATGGTCACATAAGTTCCCGTTCTCTTCTCGTCCTTACGGTGCTTCATCCTGCACAGCGCCCAGTCGGAATAAGGCTTGATCCCCAGCTCGAAAGGCTTGTCCACCGCCTTGAAAGTCACCGTCACCGCGCCATCGCTCACACTCGCCTCCGTGCAGTCGCAACGGTTTCCGCTCTCCTGCGGCCGGATGTTGGGCTCCGTCATGTCGGCCACCCTGCACTCCACCGTGCGGATCGGGAACTGGTCCTTCATGTCGCAGTAGCTCTCTCCCGTCCTGCCCGTATACTTCACGATGTCAAAAATCTGATCGAGCCGGAATGTTTTGCCGAATCTGGGGATGATCGTGCCGCCGGACACGCAGTGCAGCGTGCTCGTGACCAGAATTCCGTCCTCTGTGCCCTCGTAGCTGTCCGTCACATTGAACTTGCCGGTCTTGTTCTCCACCTCGGTCTCGATCCGGTATCCGTTCAGGATCGGTCCCGCCGCGATGACCCGCTCTTTCTGGGCCATGAAGGGCTCCATCGTGTTGGAGAACTTCAGGTCCGTGTCATTGTCCGTCGCCGCGCGGTACAAAATAGTGTACTCCGAATTGCTCCTGAGCATCTGTCCGTCGGGAAGCGTCCACGCCATTCTTCCGCCGCTGAACTTGCATTCCTCGGGCAGCAGGTGCTCTCCTTCCGCGCCGGGCACGAACTGCCGGATCACGATCTGCTCCTCCGAGACCACAGCGCCGGTCTTCTTGTCCACTGTCGTCACGATCACAGACAGATTTCCGTCTACAGTCTTCGCCTCGGGTACTGCGATCATAGCCTTCTCAAGCGGCCCTGCTTCCGGCGTCACCACATTCACGGTTCCGTCATTCCATGTAAAGGTCAGCTCATAGCGCTCGCCGGCAGAGAATGCCGTCGTATTAAACACCTCAAAAGTACTGCCCGAAATATGCCTGACCCGAATCGGCCTGTAAATAAACCTGATGATCTTCGCGCCCGCAGAAGGAGTTCTGTCGGGATAGAAAAGACCGTCCACACAGAAATTCCCATCGTGGCTCCACTCGCCGTGGTCGCCGCCGTAGGTATAGCTGCCGTCCTCGTGCAGAACCGCGTGATCCACCATCTCCCAGACGCAGCCGCCGATCAGATTGTCGTATTTGTAAATCTCCTCCCAGTAACTCTCCGTGTTGCCGGGCCCGACACCCATGGCGTGCGCATACTCGCACAGGAAATACGGCCTGTCGTTCAGCTGCTTCTGCTTGCGGCAGTGCTCACCCACATCGTGCACCATCTGCACAGACGGATACATCTCACTACCCACATCATAGGCAATCCTCTTGCAGTGGATCGCGCTCTCATAGTGAACCGGCAGATCCGAGCGGAGCTTCAGATAATCGTACATGGCGTCCGTATTGTGATAGCCGCCCGCCTCATTGCCCAGACTCCACATCACAATCGACGTATTGCTGTGAATCTTGTCGCGGTGATACAGGCGCGAAATCCTGTCAATATAGTGGGCCTCCCACTTCTTGTCGTGACTGATCGTATTGTAAGTCGGCGGCAGCTGGTGCGCGAACGTCCCGTGCGTCTCCAGATCATTCTCATCCACAATATAAATGCCGTACTCGTCCGCCAGTTCCAGCAGCAGCGGATCCGGAGGATAGTGCGAAGTACGGATCATGTCGATGTTGAACTCCTTGCAGAGCTTTACATCCCTCTCGATCTCATCCGGCGTCAAAGTATAGCCATTCGTGCAGCTCGTATCATGATGATTTACGCCGTGGAACTTGATCTTCTTCCCGTTTACCGTGAACAGGTCTCCCTCGATCTTGACCGTCTTGAAGCCGATCCTCTCCTTCACACAGCAGCTCTCCGTCTGATAGTAAACATCATACAGAACGGGATCTTCCGCATTCCACTCGACGACCTCGAGGCCTTCGAATACGGCCTTGGCCGTTCCATCGGTCGTCTTGGCCGTTCCTTCAGCAACTTTGGCCGTTCCTTCAGCCGCCTTGGTCGTTCCCTCAGTTGCCTCGGACGTCTCCTCTGCCGCTCCCTCATCTACGCTGATGGTCTGCGACATGCTCACTTTATGCCCTTTGGATACGACTTTCTCGATGGTAAAAGTTACATCTGTGGGGGTCAATGTTTTGGCAGTGAGTGTGAGCACATAGGTGTTCCCTGTCTTGACCGTCTGCGCGTCGATCTCGCAGATATCGGTCGGCTCGGAGATCCGCAGCAGCACATCCCGGAAGATTCCGTTGTTGCGGAACATATCCTGGTCTTCCAGATAAGTGCCGTTGCACCAGCGGTGCACCACGACCAGCATCTCATTTGTGCCCGCATTCAAAAGGCCTGTCAGGTCGAACTCGGCGGTGTTGTGCGCGCCCTCAGAGTATCCCACAAACTTGCCGTTCACATACAGGTCCATGCAGCTCGCCACGCCCAGGAAAGAGATCACATAATTCTTCTCGGGATCCTTGATCTCGATATCCTTGCGATAAATGCCGACAAAATTGTACTCCTCCCCCGGATCCTTATAGCGCAGGGAGATCTTCTGGTCCACTCCCATCCAGGAGAAGACCTTGCCTACCTTGTCCAGCCTCGGAATCTTGGGCGGATCAAAAGGAAACTGATACCGAATATTGGTATAAAAAGGCTTGTCATAGCCGCGGAACTGCCAGCAGGACGGCACATCAATCCTGTCAAAAACAGTCTTCTCCGTATCAAGAACCGCCGGCACCTCCGCCGGCCTGGGATAGAACTTGAAATCCCACTCTCCGTTCAGGCACACCACCTTAGGCGAAGCGTAGCGCTTCTGCTTGGGCGAAACGGCGTCCGCCTTCGATTTGCTCGGATACGGAATAAAATAGCTCCGCGGTGCCATCTTGTTGACTTCAAAGATTTCAAATGTGTGATAATTATTCTGGTTGATCTGGTATTTCATGAGCCTGCCCTTTCTTTGGGAGATTGACTTTTCTGATTTCCAATTCTTCGGTTCCAGCTGCGCTGCGGCCTGCTGGGTGCGGCCTGCTGCGCTGCGCCCTGCTGGGCTGCGAAAGGTCTGTAATCCGTTCGCAGTAAGTCGCCGTTATCTAATATATAGTTTAACGCAACTTTATGCAATGCAGGTGGTTTTTTTCTGGAATCTGCAATGCCATTCCGGCTCCGGCTTGCATTGCTCCTGCTTGGTTTCCGGGGTCTGCAATGCCATTTTGACTCCAACTTGCATTGCTCCTGAAGGCTCTCCGGCTTCTGTACTGCACTTCCGGCTCCAGATTACATTGTTTTTGTCTTCTTTCTGGCTTCTGTACTGCTCTCCCGACTCCAACTTGCAGTGTTCCTGACGGCTCTCCCGTTTCCGCAATGCCATTCCGTCAACCCCATGCATTGCACATGCTTGTTCTCTGTCTTCTGTACTGCCCTTCCCGCGAGCTTACCCGCAATAGCAACAAAAAACGGCCCCGAAGGATCAATGGTGTGCTACCCGTCAAGAGGACAGTGAATAATTAAAAAGTTTTTTGCCGCCAGTCGAGCAATCGGCTGGCGGTATTCTTATGCTGCCAAATGATAGTTCTCATGGTATTCGACAGGAGTCATCAAATGGAGATGCCGCTGTATACGTTCTGTGTTGTAGTAGTGGATATAAGACTCTATGGCGTTAATTAAACCTGTTTTTGAGGTAAAGCGCTTTCCGTAGTACATCTCACGCTTTAGAATGCCCCAGAACCCTTCCATCGGACCATTGTCTATACAGTGAGCCACTCTGGACATACTCTGCTTCATATGGTGTTTCTTAAGCCTTGCAGAGAACTGCTTGCTTGTGTACTGATATCCTCTGTCACTATGGAACAATGGATGGGCGTCCGGCTCAAGGGCTACAGCCTCATCAAAAGTGTTCATGACAAGAGGATTATCGTTGTGATCACCGATTTTAAAAGCAACGATCCTTCGGTCATAAAGATCTAGGATGGCGCTTAAGTATACCTTGTGAACTTCAATGCCGATGTAATACTTGAACTCTGTTACATCTGTCAGCCACTTCTCGTTCGGGGCATCCGCGTGGAAATCACGGTTCAGGTAGTTTTTGGCGATGTGTGCCGGATCATTACTGCTCCTGGTACAGCTCTTTGGCTTCCATTTGATCGTAGACTGGATTCGCTCTTTTCGGCAGATTCTTAAGACTCGTTTGTCGTTCACAGCAATTCCATGTTTTTTGTCCAGCTCATCTCTGATCCTTCGATAGCCCATATCCGGATGGGCTTCGTGGATGTCTTTGATCTTTTCTGAGATCTCTTTGTTGTACTTCTCGCTAAAACTGACAGGGTTCTTCAGCCAACGGTAATAAGCTCCGCGTGAGAGATGCAGGTATTCACAAAGCCTTTGCGCAGGATAGTTTTTTTCCTCAGACAGCTCCTTGATCGCCTGATATTTATAAAGGTTCCGAGTCAGAGATAGCGATCTTTCATCTCTAACTCTCTGACTTTTTTTAACAAGTCATTCTCCATCTGAAGGTCACGGTTTCTTCGCTCCAGTTCCGCGATCTTATCCCGAAGTTCTTCTTCTGGAGTCCTGGCCGGCTGCGTACCGGCACGCCGACCACGCCGGTCTTCCAGTCCGGCTGAGCCCATCTTCTCATAGCGTAATACCCAGTTGCGGACCTGCTGATACGAACAGTTGTATTTCAGCGCCGTTGCTCCATAATTCTTATCATCTGCAAGGCAATCCTGTACGATCTCAAGACGTTCTTCCGGTGTTGTCTGTCTGGCTTTCCTCATGTAGCTGCCTCCTCCGCTTCCGCGAGATTTGATTTCTCCATGAGTAGTATACATCTTTATCCAATTGTGTAACTGTCTGGAACTACGTAAATGATATTTTTTGACAATGTCTGCCTGATTTGACTTCCCATCAAGATATTCATGAACGGCTTGAAGCTTCAGCTCTTGAGAATAAACTTTGTTGTTTCGCTGAGCCATAAGGGCAGTGGGCCCATCTGCAAGATAAAGGTTACGCCAACGCCGAATGCTGGCTTTGTCCACGCCTGTTAGCCGGGCAGCCTCCGAAACACTGATCTCATCTGCCAGTAAGCGTTCAACTATCTTTACTTTTTCTACTGAGTCAATCTTGCTTTTTCTGGACATAAAAATACCCCCAAGTAGGTTTTATATTTCAGTGTCCTACTTGGGGGTAGCATATCACAACTCCTCCCGGACCGCTCTATCATCTTCACCATTCAGGGCTTCCGCCCCCACACAGGCGCCGCTTCATCCGCGCCGCTCAAGGCTTCCGCCCCAACAAGCACTGCCGCGCCTTTACTTTTGTATCAGCCTCATCACAAAAATGCAGATGCAAGCACCGACCACCGCGACAATAATATTTCCCAACATACCGGAACCGTGGATTCCGACCGCGCTGAGAACAATATTTCCCACAAATCCGCCGGCAACACCAAGAAGGATATTACCCAGCATAGAAAAGCTGCTGCCCATGATCTGGCCTGCAAGCCAGCCTGCAATTCCGCCCACGATGATTCCAACGATAAATCCCATATTTTTCTCCTATTCCGGAGCGCTCTGAGCCTCGCTCCTTTTCAACCAAAATATCGAGAACCGGCACCATAAGTGCTAAATTCTCCAATCTCTACACAATTATACGCAGTTTTAAAAATTTTTCCACATTATATTTTTCCTTGTCGCCCCGCCCGATTGCGTCCATAATAGTATCGAATCGGCCAGGTTGCCCGCGAATACGCCGCGCGCCGCCAATCCGGCTGGCCTGCGAATCATTCGCCGCGCGCCCGCCCCGATTCCACACCAACCTACATACGAAAGGCAAACAATTATGAATACAACAAATCATCCCCTGATCTGGGCCCACCGCGGCGCCAGCGGCCACGCCCCCGAAAACACCCTTCCCGCTTTCCAACTGGCCGCCGACATGGGCGCCGACGGCGTCGAACTCGACGTCCAGCAGACCAAAGACGGCGTGCTCGTCGTCTGCCACGACGAGACCATCGACCGCACAAGCAACGGCGCCGGCTGGATCAAAGACTTCACCTTCGACGAGCTCCGAGCCCTCGACTTCAGCGCCGGAAACGCCGCCTACGAAGGCGTGCAGATTCCTACCATGGAGGAAGTCTTCGACCTGCTCGCCCCCACCGGCCTCACTATTAACATCGAACTCAAGACCGGCATCGTCTTCTACGACGGCATCGAGCAGCAGATTCTGGAGCTGACCCGCCACAAGGGCTGGGAAGACCGCGTCATCTACTCCTCCTTCAACCACTACTCAGTCTGCAAGGTCAAAAAATTGAACCCCGCCGCCAAAGTCGGCCTCCTCTACGCGGACGGCCCCGTCGACATGCCCGGCTACGGAAAGCGCCTGGGCGCCGACGCCCTGCATCCCGCAGTTTACAACCTCCGGTATCCGAACTTCATGGAGGACTCCCGCCGAAACGGCCTCGAGGTCAACGTCTGGACTGTCAACACTACGGAGGAACTCCTGCAGTGCCGGAAGTACGGCGTAAACGCCATCATCACCAACTACCCGGCCAAGGCCCGCGCCGTGTACGAAAGCCCCGCCCAGCACTGAACTCAATTCAAAAGTGAAAGTCGGCACGCATCTGCGCGCCGGCTTTACTTATGCATATTGCCTGCCTTCCATCACTTCCCCAGCGGCTGCTTATCCGAAATCCGCAGGAAGACAAATCCGAGCAGGAAGAACACCGCCAGCGACGCGACCGCAATATTGATCGTCCCGCCCGCCAGCTTGACGGCTGCGATGACGGCCGATCCGATAAAGGACGCGCCCTTGGAGAAAATATCGTAAATTCCGAAGTACTCCCCGGAGTTCTCCGCAGGAATGATCTTGGAGAAATAGCTCCTTGAGAGCGACTGAATGGACCCCTGGAAGCACCCCACGCCAAAAGCCAGAATGCCAAAGTCCACAAGCGTGTGCAGCGTCAGCGCATAGAGGCACACGCAGAAGTAGCCGATGATACAGACAAGGATGAGCGTCACCGTGTCAAATTTCTTGGAGAGCCGCGCGAACACCAGCGATCCGCCAAAAGCCACGACCTGCGTCGCCAGCAGGAACACCACCTGCCCCACCGTGGGAAGCCCCAGGTCCGTGCCGATATTGATGCAGTTATCGATGATCGTCCCGACGCCGTCGATGTAGAGGAAGAAGGCGATCAGGAAATAGAGCACTTTTTTGTCGCGGGTCGCGATCTTCTTGAGAGTTGCGAATATTTTGGCAAAGACTGCCGTGATCTCGCCCTTCTCCGCGTCCACGTAGTTGATCTGCTTGTACTCTTTGAGCAGCGGCAGCGTGACCATGAGCCACCACAGGCCCGTCACCGAAAAGCCGATGATCCGCGCGGCCATGGGCGAGAAGATCATCAGGTCCTCACTCAGCCCTCCGCCCAAAATATAGGCGACCATGGCGATAATAAAAGGAATGCAGGATCCGATGTAGCCCCAGGCGTAGCCGTACGAGGACACCTGGTCCATCCTGTCTTCCGACGTGATGTCGTTGAGCATGGAGTCGTAGAAAGTCAGCGAGATCGAGTAAAAGATCTTAGTCAGGACAAAGAGCACGATGAACAAGACCCAACTTGTCGCAAAACCGTTCAGAATGCACCCGATGACCCCGAGCGCCACAGCGGTCTGGAAGAAAATCTTCTTGCGGTCCTTGTGATCCGCCAGCGCTCCGCACACCGGCCCGAGCACCGCCACAATGACCGTCACGACCGAGATCGCGATGGAATAATAGGCCGTTGCCTGATCGCCCGTGATCTGTCCGGGCGCGTCCCCGATCGCCAGCGCCTTGAAAAAGATCGGAATCAGCGAACACGCCAGCATCGTGAAGGCAGAATTGCCCACGTCGTAGAGTACCCAGGCGCGCTCTTTTTTGGTCAGATTTTTGAACATGATCGTCTCCCCCTGAAAATCATCGTCAGTTTGCCTGCCGCGCCCGCGTCCGGGCGATGACAGCCATAGTTGTGACATAACTGTAGTTATTATAACAAATTAGTGTGTCACGGGGACGTATCAACTGACACATTTCCGCAGAAATCTTAATCGTTATAAATTACGTAATTTCGAATATTTTCCCGATTTTTGTTGTCCTTTGACAACAAAGGGTTTTCAAACAGACATATAAGCTTCAAAAAAGCGAGCGGAATATCGTTTTTGGTGTCTTGCTGCGAAACTCTATTCGTCCCCGCCCACATTGTTCATCTCTCTGATCAGCTCACCCTCCGTTGATACGTCCCCGTGACACCCATGAAAATTTGTCCGGAATTCAACGCCCCATTCCCCCAAAACCATGTTAAATTATTAGTGAGTATGCAACAGCCGCCGTGACCTTTGTCTCACCGGCCGATCTCACTCTCCGCCGCCGGCGGTCCAACTTAACACAGAAAGGAAAACACTATGAGCAAAATCGTCATTATGGAATCCCTCGGCATCTCCGCCGAAGAACTCGCCGCGCGCAAGAAACCTTTTGAAGAGAAGGGACATACATTTGCTGACTTTCCCCGCACGACGGACATCCCCACGCTGATCGCACAGGCCAAAGACGCCGACGCCATGATCATCGCCAACATGCCCATGCCCGCCGAAGTCATCCGCAGCTGCCCTAACCTCAAATTCATCGACGTGGCCTTCACGGGCGTCGACCACGTCGGCCTCGACGCCGCCAAAGAAAAAGGCATCGCCGTCAGCAACGCCTCCGGCTACTCCAACGAGGCGGTCTCCGAGCTGGTCCTCGGCATGGTTCTGGGCATCCTTCGCCGCATCCGCTCCGTCGAAGACCGCTGCCGCACCGGACAGACCAAAGACGGCCTCGTCGGCTCCGAACTCAAGGGCAAGACTGTCGGCATCATCGGCTTTGGCAAGATCGGATCCCGCTCCGCGGAGCTGTTCCACGCGTTTGGATGCAATATTTTGGCAAACAGCCGCACCAAAAAAGAGAACGCCCCGGATTATGTCAACCAGGTCTCCCAGGAGACCCTCCTCAAAGAATCCGACATCGTCGTCCTCCACTGCCCGCTCAACGACTCCACCCGTGGCATGATCAATGCGGATAAACTCTCCATGATGAAGAAGACCGCCATCCTCATCAACGTCGCCCGCGGTCCCGTCGTCGTCGCCCAGGACCTGGCCGACGCACTCAACAGCGGCACCATCGCTGCCGCCGGCATCGACGTCTTCGACAAGGAGCCGCCGCTGGCCGCCGATGAGCCCCTCATCAACTGCCGGAACTGCCTGGTCACGCCGCACGTCGCTTTCGCCACCAAAGAGTCCATGACCCTTCGCGCCGAGATCGTCTTCGACAACCTGCAGGCGTGGATGGACGGCCACCAGAAGAACGTCATCCTCTGACGTGTGTCACGGGGACGTATCTCCTGACACATTTTGTGTCACGGGGACGTATCTCCTGACACATTATTTAGTGACATATGAATACCCTGGAATATAGCAGTAATCCAATTAGATTATCACTATATTCCAGGGTCTTTTTAGGTCAGTCGTCAAAATATAGTCTCCCGGGTCGCACTCGTTTACCCCAGGTCGCACTCAATCACCCCGGGCCGTGCTCATTCCCCCCGGGCCAACACTCGTTCACCCCGAGTCACACTCATTCATCGAACCATTTCATATTCATAGGTGTCCAGATTTACTTTTACGAGGCCTTCGCCTTCCGCATTGTCAAACCAGATCTTAGCAAAGCCATCCTCGATCTCCAGCTTATAAGGCCAGTACCAGTTCTCAAATTCCCCGATTCTCTCAAGGGTCTCGCCCTTCGTGTTGCACACGAAGAAGGCCGGTCCGTAATAGCCGCACAGGACGATCCGCCCATCATCCGTAAAAGCACTGTGAATCGACGCCCCTGTAAAATCAGAATTCTGCCACAGTTCTTCTCCGTTCCTGACATCCAGCGCGACTACCGTGCCGCTCCAGTTGTAGTAGTAGACGCCGTTCGACAGCCCGATTTCCTGCACCTGCGTGAGCTCGGTCGCGCTGTGCTGGCTCACGACTTCCTTCTGCCAGACGACATTTCCGTCAGCGTCCGTGCACACGATCTTCGCCACTTCCCTCTGGTCGCCGTTCGGATCTCCCTGGTAGCCGCTCTCCATCATAACCGAATAGCCCGACACATCAACTTCCGCGTCGTCCGCTGTCTGACCGGTTGCATCTGCTTCTGCTGCGTCCGCCGGGTTTGCTGCGGTGTCCTCAGCCTGCCCCTCGACGCCAGCCGCCTGGTTCTCAGCACCGGTCTCAGCTGCGCCTGATTCCGCCTGCTCACCAGCACCAGCCTCACCAGCACCGGCCTCACCAGCACCAGCCTCCACTGCGCCGGCATCCGCCGCACCAGCCTCACCAGCACCGGCCTCCACCTGCTTCCCCGCACCGTCACCCGCCGCCGGGTTGTTGCCGCCCCCTGCATTACACCCCGCGAGCGACATCGCAATGATGGTAAGCGATCCTAATAATGCTATTTTGTTTCTGATCATCTCTTATCCTCCGGATTAGTCGAAAAATCGGCCGAACTGTATTTTGACCCTACAGCCCCTCAGCCGCCAAATCAATGACTCTACTGAAATATACGTATTTTTTTTCTTCCTGCAACAATAATTATCGCTTCCTTTGACACTCTGCGCAAGATATGTATAATAATCCATATATTGTACCAAAATAGCGATGGGCCCTGCTCATCAATCGATCAAAGGGTAAGGATTTACTATGGACAAATTAGCAGCAGGCATTGTCGACAAACTGAGTATCGTCGGTTTTTTTAACGTCATCATATCCGGCTCCGTGCTGCTGTACGGAATCTCCCCTATCCTGGACCGGTACGCTCCCGATATCTTCTATTTGAAGCTCGGCCTGGAAAAAGACATCGAAAAGGCAATCGTAGCCTGCCTCATGTGTTACCTCTTCGGCTGCGCGCTGCAAAGTATCCAGGAATTCTCCTTCAAGTGGCTCAAGTCAAACATCGCGAGCCGCTGCCTGGCCACCATCGACAATG
>Ga0256404_1000605_pt1 | contig 93240 bp, 79 predicted proteins | sample RumenRJG_01DNA_FD_185990 | JGI IMG/M metagenome (GOLD analysis project Ga0256404, IMG submission 185990) | Bovine rumen microbial communities from Lethbridge, Alberta, Canada - RJG_01 | ecosystem: Host-associated > Mammals > Digestive system > Stomach > Rumen | place: Canada: Alberta | collected... | reverse complement strand
GGTGCCTTGACCTTATCTTGCGCAGACAGTTTCATGATGGGGTTGTCGGCAATGACATCCTCGCGCACAGCCATATTGAGGGCATTGCGTAGGCAGCCGAGGTAGTTGATGATAGAATAGTCCTTTAGCTTTTTTCCTCTTGGAGACCGATAGTCATTGCGAAGGAAGTTGGTCAGCCCTATGATATAGTCCCGATTCACATCCCTCATGGCGACATTGATATTGTAGGCAGTGAGCGCATGAACGGTATTGTGAATTAGTTTCTGGTCTTTAACTCCTTTCTGCTCCTGTGCCTGACGGAATGTCTCCATCCAGTCCTTCAACAACATCTTGGCCCGGATGGATGTATTCTTCAATCCTGCCTTGTTGTTGGTGATTTCAAGAATACGGTTGAGCTTGATGGTGTTGGCAGCGCGCATGGTGTTTTCATTCTGTACCTTTGCCTGAGGATTGGTCTCTGGAATGAGGTAGAGTTTCAGGAACTCATAACAGCGCTTGCCGTTCACATAGATGTCGAGATAGAGAGAGCGCACGCCATTGGCAAGTTCTTTCTCCCGGAGTCTTACAGGCTCCTTGGTGTTCTTTGCGGATGTCTTTCGTGCCATGTGTTATAAGTTTTTGTCTATTAGTTCTATAGAATCATCTATCGTCTTGTTGACAATCTTTGCATAACGCTGGGTGTGACGGACGGAAGTGTGTCCGAGCAGTTTGCTTACGGTGTAGAGGTCTGCACCCAATGTAAGAAGCATCGTGGCGTATGTGTGCCGGGAAACATGGAAGGAGACGTTCTTTCCTGTAATGCCAGCCGATTCAGCCCAAGGCTTCAGATATTTCTGTATTTTGGAGGTGTCGAGTTTCTGAAAGACCTTATCATTCCGTTTTTCTGGCTCTGTAGGTCTTGGCGGCATCCATCTGAGAGCCTGGAGTGGCAGAGGGACATAGACAAGCCTTTCGGTCTTAATCATGCGTGTGCCGACTCTCCATACATCGTTATCAACGGTTATATCAGACCATTTCAGGGCGAGTACATCGCTACGGCGCAACCCACAGTTACAAGCAAAGAGGAAAGCGTTCTTGACAATTTCGCATTCACAGGGAGTCTGAATGAGCAGTTTCAACTCGTCAATGGTTAGGTATTCGCGGACTTGTTCTCTGGGCAGGAACTTCTCTGTCGGTGTAAGTTTGCCGACTGGATTTGATTGTATATGCCCTTCGCGAATAGCCGTGTTCATCGCAGAGCTTAATTCGCCGACGATGTTAAAACCCGACTTGGAACTTATGGGATTACCCGACTTCGTCTTGTACTCATTCTTCAGGAAGTTGATGAAGTCAAGACAGAACTGTTTGTCAACATCAGTCAAAGGAAGGTCATCATGGAAAAGTTCGAGTAGCTTTCTGAGGCGCTTTATGATAGAGAGATTGCGAACGCCTCGGTTTTCTTGGATTTCACGATACTTGTCAATCCAATTAAATAAGGTGAGCTGTGGAGCTTCCGCTTCTTGGCTCTGGACATACTTGCTGTTGGGCAACTCCTTCTTTAGTTGCCGATTTCTCTTATGGCATATCACTTCTGCCTTTTTGAGAGTTGCATCGTTCTTCTTTATCGATTTTTGGTCGGATTCGGGAACCAATACCAAGTCAGGCAAACGCTCATAAGTACGCTTGCCTTCATTATAGATTTCCAGATAAATGACCTGATGGCCGTCTTTACGACTTCTCAGGCACAATTTAACAGGCTCTTTACTGTATTTCTTTTCTTTGCTCATCATACTCATTTCGAATGAAACCAATCAGAAATCGAGTGCAAAGGTAACAAAAATAATTCAAATGTCGCAAATACGAGTAACAAAAAGTGGTAATTATAAGGATTTTTAAGGAAACGAAAGGAATTTGTTATATTCGCATAATGCGTTTATTATCAAGACTTTTATTTCACTTGCCGTCTTTTTAATTCTCTTGATTATCTTGTTTTAGGTATTAGGCTTCCCCCTTTGCTGATTTTGTGATTTTTCCCGTATGCTTTCTGTCCCTTTGCAGGGCTTGTTTCTTTTCCCTTATGCACATGGAATCCATCAGGGAACGATGCTCCAAGACACTTCCCATTGGGAGCGGTACAAGTTACCGCACGAGGGAAGAAAGTCGCTCAGATGGCAAGAATGAGTCTATTTTCGGGAAATCCGTCTTCTGTCCCCGTGACACTTGCACCATCAGACAGTCTTCTGCATGAACAGACGGGGATGAGCGGCGCGGGAGCCTCAACGGTGGAATACACCAATGAGGCATATTTGACAGCCCGAAATGAAAAAATCGCCTTCAAGACAAAAAAAATGATACAGCCGGCGAACATTTTCTCATTCCCCTTGTAATCAAATCTAAAAAAATGCGTTACTTTGTCGCATCCTAAACTTCGAGCGGCCTCACAACGTGTTGGCCGAATGTGCTATAACACCCCTTTGCATGGTGGCGGTCATGGAAACATCCGCACAGCTCTCGAAGGCTGAGGACACCTAAACGAGGGGCTTTTTTATATCCTAAACTTCGAGAACATGGAAAAATTGCTTACAAGAAATCTGTCATGGCTCAATGGACTGGCACGCTTGTACTACAAGAACGAGGCAGATGCCGAAGATCTTGCCAGTGAGACATCGATGAGGCTTTGGCTGATGAGAGAACGCTTCGACAAGAGTCACAACTTCAGAAGCCTCGCCTACAAGGTCATGCAAAACATCTACATCAACCAGTTCAACAGAAAGAAGTGTGTCATCTTCGTTGACGGCGGGCATTTACCCGCAAAAAGGACATTTGCACTGGGCGGCACAGACTCGCCCGTGTTGTCACGCCAAATTGTAGAGACTGTCAGGAAGGAAGCACAGAAAAGCGTCTTCATCAGACCCGTCATCATGTACGCCATCGGTTACTCCTATCAAGAAATCGCAGACATGACGAAAGTGCCTCTGGGAACAGTCCAGAGACGCATCCACGAAGGGAGAAAGAAACTGAAACGAGTATTAACCGCTTAATAACAAAACGCTATGGGACTTTACAGAAGAATCGAAAGAATGGAAGGGAGGCTCGAACGAATCGAGGCTCTTGTGACAGACCTCCACAAGTTAGTTCGTGGGGAGAAGATGGATGCCCTCATTGACACCATGAGGGAAGAGGCTCTAAACCTTCGGGAGCTGAGCAGGCTTGAAAGGGAACGCGTCTGTGGCACAGCATGAAGAGAGGACGGGGTGATTGCGATTTTTTCGCTTTCACCTCACTTTTTTCTCAAATCTTTTGTTCGGATGATATCTTTTCCATAACTTTGCAGCGCAAAAATGACATACAGGGATTGCAAAAAGGGCTTAATCATGTTCCAATGTCCCCATATTGTCCCCACGATGTCATTAAAGCATACCACATCTATTTATTTTTCAAATAGATAGAAAAAATCGGGGATGACTGGATTTGACAGCAAGATGAGGTGGTACGTAAGCATGCAGAGAGTCGATGCCCCTCTCTCAAATCTCAGACATCAAAGAATTAATTGGCGAAACTCGTTACGCTCTCGCTGCCTAATCGAAGCATAGTAGATATGGCCTAATTCCCTTGTCAGACAAGGGAACGAGACATCGCCCAGAAAGCTATTTGTCCTGAAGCGTTCTGATCAGCGGTGCTATAAAATCGGGAATAGCCGGCAGGTGCCTCGCCCTGTTGGTGAAGCTTTAGAGGATAAGGATGCAGTTGGTGGTCTTGGTCTTGCTGCATCACGAAAACCGAAGGCAAGAATAAGCATGTAGAAAGCGTATGGCTTCCTTGTTTGGACGAGGGTTCAATCCCCTCCATCTCCACAAAAAAGGCACAACTTCGGTTGTGTCTTTTTTGGTGGAATGGGTGGATTGAACCTGATTATTTTTTATTTCTTTTGCCCCTCCATCTCCACAAAAAAGGCACAACTTCGGTTGTGCCTTTTTTGGTGGAATGGGTGGATTGAACCTGATTATTTTTTATTTCTTTTGCCCCTCCATCTCCACCAAAAAAGGTGCAACAGAAGTTGCACCTTTTTGTGTTTATGACCACATCCTGGGATTGGAAACGGCTGCTTGTGAGAAGAAGTCTTGCATTTTTTGTTTTTCGCCAGCCACAATGATGATGTCATCTTCTTGGATGATGAGGTTGGGGTCTGGGTTGGTGTAGAAGTCTTCTGAAGGACGAACAAGTCCCATGACGATGCAGTTTCCTTTCTCTCGGATGCCTGACTTGATGATGCTCTTGCCACAGAGGGGGGAGTCGGCGGTGATGGTGAAATTGTCCAGCACAATGTTGGTGTTCACGGGATCTTCTTCTGTTGGTGCAAGGCTGGTCTCAAGCATTTTCTGGAAGGCTGCCACGTCGGTGTCGGAGCCTGCCAGGATGATGCGGTCGCCCGGATAGAGGCGATGGTTGCCACCGGGGATATTGATGTTGATGCCTCCGCGGATGATGCGCACGATGTTGGCACCGGTGATGTTGCGGATGCTGAGGTCTTTCAGGGCTTTGCCGGCGAAAGCGGAATTCTGGGGAACGACAACCTCTGCAATGTTCATTTCGAGGCTGATGAGCGAGTCTTCCACTTCGCGTTCCAGCCCGCGCTTGGATTCGGCAAGCCGTTCACGTGCATAGAGATTCTCGTTGAAGAGTCGGAGGAACTGGTTGATGCCGGGTGCCATGGCGATGTGCAGGAAGATCAGTTTGAGGATTCTTACGGCAGGCGATGCCCATTTGTGGCTTTCGCTTGATTTGTTCTGACGTTTTTCCGTATAACTGTCAAGCATCTTCTTGGTGCTTTCGCTCATGTGGTTCTCGAGGAAGGTAAGGGTGGGGTACGCCAGTTTCATGATGTATGGCGTGAGGAAGGTGGTGATGACACTGACTGCCACGACGATGGGGTAGAGGCTGGAGTCGGTCACGTGCAGGTTTTGTCCGAGGCTGGCGATGATGAAGGCGAACTCGCCAATCTGAACCAGCGAGAAGCCTGTCTGCAATGCCACTCTCAGCGGTTGTCCGGAGAGGAGTGTGCCCAGGCTGCCGAAGATGATCTGTCCGAAGATGACCACGAGGGTGATGATGGTGATGGGCAGCCAGTATTGTAGTAACAGGGCGGGGTCTATCATCATGCCGACGGACACGAAGAAGATGGAGCCAAATATGTTCTTCATGGGCTGCACCAGGTACTCGATGCGTTCTGCGTCAATGGTTTCTGCCAGCACCGAACCCATCACGAAGGCTCCCAGCGCACTGCTGAATCCTGCCTGCACTGCCAACAGCACCATGCCGAGGCAGAGCCCGATGGAGAAGATGGTGAGTGTCTCGTCGTTGAGATGCTTCTCGAATTTCTTCAGGAACGTGGGGATGAGCGTGATGCCCAACACGAACCAGAGGGCGATGTACATGACGAGTTTACCTACCTGCCAGAGCAGTTCCTTGCCTTCAAACTCGTTTTTGACGGCGATGGAGGTGAGCAGCACCATGAGCACCACGGCGAAGAGGTCTTCCACGATAAGGATGCCGAAGCATACGCCGGCGAAGCGATGGCTGCGCAGTCCTGCCTCTTCGATGGCTTTGAAGACGATGGTGGTGGATGACATGCAGAGCATGCCGCCAAGGAAGATGGCGTTCATGCTGTTCCATCCGAGCAGGTAGGCTGTTGCCATGCCTGTGACCATCATGCCTACGACGATGACGCCGGCACCGATGACAGCGGTGCTTCCCACTTTAATCAGTTTCTTGAAGGAGAATTCGAGACCGAGACTGAACAGGAGGAACAGTACGCCAATTTCTCCCCATGTCTCGGCATTCTCTTCGTTGTTAATCCACGACTCGCCCAACACGTGCGGTCCCACGAGCATACCAGCCACAATGTAACCCAGCACGACGGGTTGTTTGAGCAACTTGAACAGCAGGCTGGTGATGCCCGCCGTCAGCATGATGATGCATAAATCTTGTATCATAATTATTCTCTTATCTTAAACTCTATACTCTATACTCTAACTCTAACTCTAACCTTAACCCTAACTTTAACCCTAACAGTTGGGAGCCGGAGGGGTCTTTAGTCAGAGGGGTCTTCAACTTTCAACTTCTTTATCTTCATCGTCCAGATGCTTGTTCCACAAATAGTGTTGTGTTTCCTTTGCCATCACACCCGACAACAACAGCAGGGAGATAAGGTTGGGGATTGCCATAAGGGCATTCATGATGTCTGCTAAGTTCCACACCAGTGCCAAACTCATGGTGGAGCCTGCAAACACTAACAGGATGAACACAACGCGGTAGAAGACAATGCTGCGTTTGCCTGCCAGATACTCCATCGCCCTTTCGCCGTAGTAACTCCAGCCTAAGATGGTGGAGAAGGCAAACGTGACGATGCCGAAGGTCAGGATGGGGGTGCCCACATAGGGAATCATGCCGAATGCTTTCTTTGTCAGCATGCCTCCATCCTCTTGGCTGATTTCTGGATAGGCGATGATGCTCGACACGATGACCAGTCCTGTAATGGCGCAAATGATGACGGTGTCCCAGAATGTGCCTGTGGAGGAAACCAAGGCTTGGCGTACGGGGTTTTTCGTTTGTGCTGCCGCCGCTACGATGGGGGCTGAACCCATGCCAGACTCGTTGGAGAAGAGTCCGCGGGCAATACCATATCGCGCTGCCACCATCAGCACTGTTCCTGCTGTTCCACCTCCCACGGCTTTGAGTGAGAATGCCTCTTGGAAGATGAGTGAGAATGCTTCACCCAGATAGTTATGGTTGACACATAAGATGTAGAGGCAACCGAGCACATACAACACTGCCATCATGGGCACTAAAGCCATGCACCATCGTGCGATGCTCTTCACGCCGCCAATCACAACAAATCCCACGAGTGCAGCAAGTATGAAACCTGTAATCATCTTTGTTATGTCTGGTGTCATCCATTCTTCCATCACCAGTGAGATGTTTTCGCTGATGGCATTTGCCTGCACTGTGTTTCCGATGCCGAATGATGCCACTGCTGCAAACAAGCAGAATAAGATGCCGAGCCATTTCATGCCCAATCCGTTCTGCAAGGCATACATCGGACCGCCCATCATTCTGCCGTCTGGTGTTTTCTCACGGTACTTAATGGCAAGTAATCCCTCGCCATATTTCGTGGCGATGCCAAACACACCTGTGAGCCAACACCACAGCACTGCACCTGGACCACCCAGACTGACAGCGGTTGCCACACCGATGATGTTGCCTGTGCCAATGGTTGCAGCCAATGAGGTTGCCAATGCTCCGAACTGGCTCACGTCGCCTGTCGCGTCTTTGTCTTTCTTCACTGACAGTTTGATGGCTGTCCAGATTTTGCGTTGCGGAAATTTGAGTCGGATGGTGAGGAAGATGTGGGTACCAAGCAACAAAATAATCATGGGCCATCCCCACATGATTCCACTGATATCTTCTGTGAGTTGAAGGAGTTGTTCCATATTCAAGATTTAATTTTATGCTGCAAAGTTAGGAAAAATCAAATAAAAACAAAAAAAAATGAGGGTAAAGTAATCTTCCTCATCATGCGATACCATCATTCTGTTCTAAAACTTGCTTTAGGTTATCAACAAAAAGTGGCAACTTGCGCAGATGCAGGTTGCCACTTTATTATATATGTATGTAGTTTGATTGCTTAATATGTGCGATAGAGGAGCCAAGCGTCGGGATAGGTTCCACGAAGTTGGTCGCGAGACTGGACAGCGGCAGCACGGTCGTCGAACGAAGAGGCTATGACACGGTACATGCCTGTCTCGGGGTTCTGCGCCACTTGTGCGGAATAGCCCTTGGATACGAGGGTGTTGCGCAGGTTGTTGGCATTGTCAACACTGCTGAAAGAACCGCATACGACGTTGAATGCCTTGAGGGTGCCGCCGTTCATGACGGTGAGACGTTCCTGGCGGTCATTCTCAGTGTTGGCTGCTGCTGCAGTGGTGACTGGTGTGGTGACAACAGGGGTCACAGTGACAGGTGCTGTTTCAACTTGGTCGGTCGTGTTGGTTTGTGCCATTTCTTGTGCCTTGGCTTTTTCGTAGGCTTTCCTGTAACTGCTTTCAGATGACTTGCACGATACGAAAGCAAGGGCTGCAACAAGTGCTAATCCCATCAAAATACTTTTCTTCATATTTTTCTCTTTTTATAATTAGATGATTGAATGCTTTGTACAAAGTTAGGGCATATTTATCATATTGCAAAAGAGAAGTGTGCAAAAAAAAGTTAAACATTGAAAAAAGTGTTGCTTTTTGTGGATTATGTCCTATCTTTGTCATCAAAATAGTGACAATTAACATTCATTATCAACCTTTAAATTAGAATGATTATGACAAAAGGTGATGGTTTTGCATTGGCTGCTGCTTTTGTGGGCGGTGCCATTGCTGGAGCGGCAATCGGTCTTCTTTTTGCTCCTGAGAAGGGTGAAGACCAGCGTGCGAAAATCAAGGAAGCGCTTGAAAAGCGTGGCATCAAACTCGACAAGGAGTCTTTCGAGAAATTGGTGGACGAAATCAAAGGTCTCGGCAGGAAGAAGGAAGTTGTGCCTGCAGAGGATTTTGACGCTGAATAAAGGGAATGCCCATGAGTGCAACCGATAGAGTGAGTGAAGACATCCGCAGGCTGGCTTACCGTGTGGAGCGTTACCTCCGTCTTGAGGCGACGGAACGCTTGACGATGGTGACTACGTTTGTGGTGCTGGCTGCCGTGACGATGGCTTTGGCAACAAGTGCCATCTTCTTCCTGAGCACGGGACTGGTGAAGACCTTGACCCTGCTGACGGGAAGCGATATGCTGAGTTACTACATCGTGGGCGGCTTCTTGGTGCTGCTCATCTTGCTGGCGTTCTTGTTGAGAAAGCCTCTGATTGAAAATCCGTTTGTGAGGATGTTCAGCGAGCAGTTGCTGAATGTGCCTACCTTTACGGAGCAGATGCTGAAAAAGAATGGCAAGGATGAACAGATCCGCAAGTTGGCGGAGAGTCTTGTTCGGGAATTGGATGACTATGAAGAGGAAGGAGGCGAGGAATGAAAAGGAATCAATATGCTTCGCTAAAAGAAATCCGTAGCGAGAAGGAACGTGCAAGGCGACAGATTGACTACGGTGTGGACAAGGTGAAGAATGACGTTGTTGATTGTTTTGTATATCCGGAGAACTTTTTCCTGAAATCGTCCAACCGATACATGAACTATGTGGGTTATGCCATTTCTGCCTATAAGACGGTCATGGCTTTGGGAGGAATGTTCGGGTTCTTTTCAAAGAAACGGAAATAGCCGACAAGTAAGTGAAAAGTGTAAGGGTGATAAGTGAAAAATCTGCATTAAGGCTCCTTTGGGTGGGAGAAACTTAGATTTTTCACTTATCACTCTTCTCTTTTCACTTTTTTTCCGTAACTTTGTACCCAAATTAGGATAGTTCGGAAAGAGACATGGGAATCAATCAGCAGTATTCGTCAGCATTGCTGGAACGTGCCGTAGATGAGTTTTCGAAACTGCCGGGTGTCGGGCGTAAGACGGCGATGCGGCTTGTGCTGCACATGCTGCGTCTGGATGTCGGCAAGATTGATGCTTTCACGGATGCTGTTTCGACGCTGTGTCACGAGGTGCATTATTGTGAAGTGTGCCACAACATCAGCGATGACGATGTGTGTCAAATCTGTGCGAATCCGCATCGCGACGCTTCCCTCATTTGTGTGGTGGAGAATGTGCAGGATGTGATGGCGATAGAGCAGACGCAGCAGTATCATGGTTTGTATCATGTGCTGGGTGGTGTGATTTCGCCGATGGATGGTGTGGGACCGAGCCAGTTGGAAATAGACAGTTTGGTGGAGCGAGTGGATAAAGGAGGTGTGGACGAGGTGATTTTCGCCTTGAGTTCGACGATGGAGGGTGATGCCACCAATTTCTATATCTTCCGCAAGTTGTCGAAGTATCCTGATCTGAAACTGACGGTGCTGGCAAGGGGCATGAGCATCAATGATGAACTGCAGTACACGGATGAGGTGACACTGGGGCGCTCTCTGGTGAACCGTGTGCCTTTCACGGGGAAGTAAAGGTTGAAGATTTGAATATGGCGGGGATGAGTAGATATGGGGATGAATGGATAGGATTATTACAAGATTATGGTTAAATATATACAGAGGCTTTTGAGGGCTTTAAGAATAGAGATGGCGGTGGTGTGGCTGATTGTTGTGGCTGCTGTCGTGTTGGGCGAACTGGATGTGATACCGAATGGTTTGGTGTTGCCTCATTCTTCGGAAGAATTTAAATTGAACTTGGCTGACATTGTGCTGACGATTGTGGGCATTCCTTTGGCGATCCGTTTGTTCACGTTGAACACAACAAGGGGATTGCGCCGCATGAACAACGATGAGGCTTTGTGCTCATATCATATATGGAGTGTGGTGAGATTGGGCATCTTGTGTGTGTCTGCCGTGTTCAGTGTGGCAATCTATTACGTTGCGACAAGCGTTAGCGGTGTGTTTTGTGCGTTGGTGGCGATGTGTGCCACGATTTACTGTTGGCCTTCAGAGTCGAAGATTTCTTCTTATCTGGAAGATGTGAATAAAGAATAGATGAAACTCTCCATCGTCATAGTCAATTACAATGTCCGCTATTATCTGGAGCAATGCTTGCTCTCGGTGGAGAAGGCATTGACGGGTGTGGGTGGTGAAGTGTTTGTTGTGGACAACAACAGCAGCGACGACTCCATGTCGTACCTGAGGGGAAAGTTCCCTTGGGTGCGCTACATCCAGAATGAGGAAAACGTTGGTTTCTCTCGTGCCAACAATCAGGCTTTGCGAGAGGCACGTGGGGAGTATGTGCTGTTGCTGAATCCTGACACGTTTGTGGGTGAGCGCACCTTGAGAGAGTGCATTGACTTCATGGACAAGAATCCGCAGGCTGGCATGTGTGGTGTGGGGATGTTGAGGGTGGATGGCTCTTTTGCACCAGAATCTCGTCGAGGTGTCCCGACGCCGTTTGTGGCTTTTTGTAAGATGTCGGGATTGGGTTCGCTGTTTCCCAAGAGCCGTTTGTTCGGCAGGTACTATATGCAGTATCTGAACAAGCAGTCTATCAATCCTATCGAGATTGTAAGCGGTGCCTTCATGTTTATCCGTAAGGAGGCGTTGGATAAAGTGGGACTGTTGGACGAGTCGTTCTTTATGTATGGCGAGGACATTGATTTGAGTTATCGTGTGTTGAAGGCTGGTTACCAGAACTACTACATTCCGACCCAAATCCTGCATTACAAGGGTGAGAGCACGAAGAAGGACTCGCTCAAGTATGTGAATGCCTTTCATAAGGCGATGGTGATTTTCTTCAAGAAGCACTTCACACATTATAGTGCCATTTACTCGGCTTTCATTACACTGACGGTGGTGATGAGGGGAACCATGTCGTATGTGATGCAGAAAACCTATGCGTGGTCGCATAAGAATCCCAAGATGAAGCGGCAGAAGTTCTTGATTGTGAGTGATGGCGGAAATCTTGCCGAGATGAAGGAGATTGCGGAGAAACATCAGTTTAAGTATGACGTGTTCCATTCGAGGTTAGGCGATATGCCCAGTACAGATGTCCTGTACAGGGATTACGATTACATAGTGTTTGACACGAGCCGTTATCCGTTCAGCGCCATCTTGGAGTTTTTCCGACACGATGAGCCGAATCGTCGGCGTCCGATGATCGCAACTTATGTCCCTTCGAATAAGACGATTATGACTTTTCAGGGAGCGATCAATTAGCAAGCCCTCCTCTTATGGGGCAACTTTTAATTGAATATTATAAAAAAGGAAAAAGATATGTTACGTATTGCAGTACAATCAAAAGGCCGTCTTTTCGAAGACACGATGGAACTTCTGAAAGAGACAGGCATAAAGGTGAGTTCAAGTAAGCGCACGCTGCTTGTTCAGGCATCGAACTTTCCGCTGGAGGTGCTTTTCCTTCGCGATGATGATATTCCACAGACGGTGGCAGACGGAGTGGCTGATGTGGGTATTGTCGGTGAAAACGAGTTTGTGGAAAGAAATGAGAATGCTGACATCGTGAAGCGATTGGGCTTCAGTAAATGCCGCATCTCGCTGGCAATTCCCAAGGCGATTGACTATCCGGGTGTGGAGTGGTTTAATGGCAAGAAAATAGCTACTTCTTATCCTGTCATCTTGAAGAGATTCTTGGAAGAGAGGGGTGTGAAGACTGACATCCACGTCATTCAGGGTTCTGTGGAGATTGCGCCTGGCATTGGTTTGGCTGATGGCATTTTCGACATTGTCAGTTCTGGTTCCACTTTGGTCAGCAACAACCTGAAGGAGGTTGAAGTGGTGATGCAGAGCGAAGCGCTCCTCATTGGTAATAAGAATTTGGATGAAGAGAAGAAATCCATCCTTAACGACCTTCTTTTCCGTATCAATTCGGTGCTCATTGCCGAGGACAAGAAGTATGTGCGCATGAATGCTCCCAAGGCTCGTTTGGCTGAGATTGTGAAAGTATTGCCTGGCTTGAAGAGCCCGACCATCATTCCATTGGCTGACGAGGATTGGTGTTCTGTTCATGCAGTGCTCGACGAGAAGCATTTCTGGGAAATTGTGGGCCAGTTGAAGGCTTTGGGTGCTGAAGGCATTTTGGTGACACCTATTGAGAAGATGATACTCTAATTTGATGAACAATTCGCTCCCAGTTGGTAAATGGTGAATGGTAAAATGACTAAATGGTAACTGTAAGATGAACATCATAAAATATCCCAATAGAAGCGAGTGGACTTCCTTGCTTGAACGTCCGCATCGTGATGCTTCCGAACTGCGTGAGACGGTGCAGACCGTGCTTGACCAGATTCGGCAGTATGGCGATTCGGCGGTAAAGGCATTTGAGGAGAAGTTCGACAAGGTCCGGCTCGACTCGCTGGCTGTTTCCGAAGCGGAAATGGCAGAGGCTGAAGGACTGGTGGCAGACGACTTGAAAGAGGCGCTGAAATTGGCTCATGCCAACATCGAGAAGTTCCATGCTGCACAGAAGTTTGAGGGTGAGAAGGTGGAGACGGCTCCCGGGGTGGTGTGCTGGCAGAAGTCTGTCGCCATCGAAAAGGTGGGTCTCTACATTCCTGGCGGTACGGCACCGCTCTTCTCGACTGTGCTGATGCTGGCTACCCCTGCCAAGATTGCGGGATGTAAGGAGATTGTGCTCTGCACTCCTCCCAACCGTGAGGGCAAGGTGAATCCTGCCATTCTGATGGCTGCTAAGATTGCTGGCGTGAACAGAATCTTCAAGGCTGGTGGTGTACAGGCGATTGGGGCGATGGCATACGGAACAGAATCTGTGCCGAAGGTGAGCAAGATTTTCGGTCCCGGCAACCAGTTTGTCATGGCTGCCAAGCAACAGGTGAGTCTGCATGAGGTGGCGATTGATATGCCAGCAGGTCCATCGGAGGTGGCTGTGGTGGCTGACGATACGGCAAACCCTGTGTTTGTGGCTGCCGACTTGCTCTCTCAGGCTGAGCATGGTGTGGATTCGCAGGTGATTCTTATCACGAACTCAGAGGCATTGGCTGAAAGGGTGAATGAAGAGGTGGACAGACAACTGGCTTTGTTGCCTCGTAAAGAGATTGCAGAGAAGTCCCTGGAATATTCTAAACTCATTATTGTGAAGGATATGGACGAGGTGCTGGAAATGACCAACGAGTATGCTCCCGAACACCTGATTCTTGCGATTAAGGATTATACATCCTTTGCTGATAGGGTGGTGAATGCTGGCAGCGTTTTCCTTGGCAACTACTCTTGCGAGTCGGCTGGCGATTATGCTTCTGGTACCAACCATACACTGCCAACTTCCGGCTATGCCAAGGCATATAGCGGCGTGAACCTTGATTCGTTCTGCCGTAAGATTACTTTCCAGGAGTTGACAGCGGAGGGCATTCGTTCCATCGGACCTGCTGTGGAACGGATGGCTGCGGCTGAACAACTGGATGCTCACAAGAATGCAATGACTGTAAGACTTCAATCATTATGAAACCTCTACAAGAATTGGTGCGTCCCAACATCTGGGCGCTCAAACCATACAGTTGTGCCCGGGACGAGTTCAAAGGCGTGAAAGCAGATGCTTTCCTCGATGCCAACGAGAACCCTTATCCCAATGGCGTGAATCGCTATCCAGACCCCTTGCAGGAGGAACTGAAACAAGCGATTTCTCCGATGAAGGGTGTGCCGGTTGACAACATCTTTCTGGGCAATGGAAGTGATGAGGCGATAGACCTGCCTTATCGCATCTTCTGCCGTCCAGGCAAGGACAATGTGGTGGCAATCGACCCTACATACGGCATGTACGAAGTGTGTGCCGACGTGAACGATGTGGAATATCGCAAAGTGTCGCTCGACGAGCACTATGACATAGATCCTGATGCGTTGTTGGCAGCGTGTGACGAGAACACGAAAATCATCTTTATCTGTTCACCCAACAACCCGACGGGCAATGCTTTTCAGCGTGAGAAGATAGAGAAAGTCATCACGAACTTCCAGGGCATCGTGATTGTGGATGAGGCTTACAGTGACTTCTCTGCTCAGAAACCTTTCCGTTTCGACATTCAGAAGTATCCCAATCTGATTGTTCTTGCCACGTTCTCAAAAGCGTGGGGAGCAGCAGGCATCCGTCTGGGTATGGCATTTGCCAGCACTGACATCATTGCTCTGTTCAATAAGGTGAAATATCCTTACAACGTGAATGTTCTCACCCAGAAGAAAGGATTGGAGATACTGAGTAACGTGACCCTGTTGCAACGCCACATCACCATGATATTGGAGGAGCGTGTGACACTCATCAAGTCGTTGAGTCTCCTGCCCATCTGCAAGAAGGTTTACCCCACTGATGCCAACTTCATCCTCGTCCGTGTGACGGATGCGGATAGCATCTATAGGTATTTGGTGCAGAAAGGGGTTGTTGTGCGCAACCGCAACCGTGTACATCTTTGCGGCGATTGTCTCCGCATCACGGTGGGCACGAAAGACGAGAACACAAAACTGCTTTCAGCACTCAGGCAATACGTGTAGTCATAGAACTCTCAACTCTCTCTCCCCCCCTAAGGGGAGTTGGAGGGGGCTCTAAACCCTCAACTCTAAACCCTCAACACTTCAACATCTATGAAGCAAGCACTTTTCATCGACCGTGACGGCACTATCCTTGTGGAGCCAGCCGACGAACAGATTGACTCTTTCGAGAAGTTTCAGTTTGTTCCGGGTGTGATTCGTAACCTGAACTTCATCCGCACCAAACTCGACTTTGAATTCGTGATGGTGAGCAATCAGGACGGGTTAGGCACGGATGCTTACCCTGAAGAAGACTTTTGGCCTACACATCACCTCATGCTGAATACGCTCAAGGGAGAAGGCATCACCTTCGACGACATCCTCATAGACCGTTCGTTCCCTGCTGACAATCTGCCCACCCGCAAGCCCGGTACAGGCATGCTGGGTAAGTACATGACAGGAGAATATGATCTGGCTAACAGTTATGTGATTGGCGACCGTGAGACGGACAAGCAACTGGCGCTGAATCTTGGTTGCAAGTATCTTATTCTGGGTGACAATGTACAGTCGTGGGATGAAATCACAGAAATTCTCTTTGCTGGAGAACGTACGGCATCTGTACGTCGCACGACGAAAGAGACAGATATTGACATCAGCCTGAATCTTGATGGAACTGGGCAGTGTGATATCAATACAGGACTTGGTTTCTTTGACCACATGCTTGAACAGATTGGTAAACATGGTTCGATTGACCTGCGCATTCATGTGAAGGGTGACCTCAATGTGGATGAGCACCACACCATCGAGGACACAGGCATAGCCCTTGGTGAGTGTATAGCCAAGGCATTGGGTGACAAACGTGGCATTGAACGCTATGGCTTTGATCTCAATGGTACAGCCGACACTTATGGCTATACCCTTCCGATGGACGATTGCCTCTGTCAGGTGGCGCTCGACTTTGGTGGTCGTGCATGGCTCGTATGGGATGCAGAGTTCAAGCGTGAGCGGGTAGGGGACATGCCTACAGAGATGTTCCTCCACTTCTTCAAGTCCTTTAGCGATGCTGCCCACATGAACCTTAACATCAAGGCAGAAGGTGATAACGAGCATCACAAAATAGAAGGAATCTTCAAAGCCCTTGCCCGTAGTATCAAGATGGCGGTCAAGCGTGACATCTACAAGTTCCAGTTGCCCAGCAGCAAAGGGGTGTTGTAAGGATTTAAGTGCTATACCCGAGGGGTACGATATGCCGTACTCGAGGATTACGATGCAACGTACCCCTCGGGTACGCTTTTTATGTTGCTTTTTGTTAGTAACTGGCAAAAAAAATGTATCAGAAACCTCACGACCTCTGATACACGAATGCTATGAAAAAACGAATGTCTAAATAATGAGCGGAAAACGAGACTCGAACTCGCGACCCCAACCTTGGCAAGGTTGTGCTCTACCAACTGAGCTATTTCCGCACACGTGATTCCTATTTTCACAAACACGAATCACAGAAATCCCTTAAATTTATTATGAACCATTATTGGAGCGGAAAACGAGACTCGAACTCGCGACCCCAACCTTGGCAAGGTTGTGCTCTACCAACTGAGCTATTTCCGCAAGGGATTCATTGATGTCAATCTTGAAAGAAAACTCCCAACAGAGTTCCTTATGTGTTTTGAGTGAAGAGGAGGAGACTCGAACTCCCACGGGCTGAGCCCACTACCCCCTCAAAGTAGCGCGTCTACCATTCCGCCACCTCTCCATTCTTTTTGTGCCCACGACAAGAATCGAACTTGCACGTCTCTCAACACTCGCACCTGAAACGAGCGCGTCTACCATTCCGCCACGTGGGCATTGTGTTCTGTCCTCAAAGAACGTTTGGTGTGTTGCTTTAAGAGAGCGGAAAACGAGACTCGAACTCGCGACCCCAACCTTGGCAAGGTTGTGCTCTACCAACTGAGCTATTTCCGCAGGTCTTTCCGTTTTGCGAGTGCAAAGGTACTACTTTTTCTTGAACCGACAAAACATTTCAGAAAAAAAATGCCTTGAAATTGTTTTTTCTTTTTCGCTTTTCCTTACACATTGTTCATATATAAGGAGGGTGGGGCGAGAACGGCTTTTTTTATCGAATTCTGTCTAAAGAACGAACCAATGCTTCGTCTTTGCGTATGCCTTGAATGGCTAGGCAGTTGAAGATGATGCTCAGCACGGGAAAGATGGCAATGAATTTGAGGTGGAAGGTGGGTAGGATACACCCTGAGCCTTCTCCGCACAATGATTCAAGTTTCACCTGATAAACATAGGCGAAAAAGGTATAAGCTGCCACATAGCCCACCAAAAGGATGGTGCTGATGATGGTGAGCCTCAGTTGGCGCATACGTTTGCGGAAAAGCATAATGCTCATGGCGGACAGAAACATGACCAGAATGAGCAATATGCCTAAGCACCACGGACCGCTGGTGGAGTCCAACGCCTTGAATTGCCCTTCTGCCCCAAACGTGAAGTTGCTGAAGTGAGCCACCACCGTTTCTGCCACCGTCCATTCTCCGATGCTGGAGATGAGCCCCACAAATGAGAGAATGAGAACTAGTGCCAGATAGACTGTTTGTATCCGTTGAATCATAAATTAGAGGTTTCTATCTGATTCCTTGGATGGATTGCGGTAGTAAATCTTGTCCTCAAGGAACTCTTGAGTGGCAATGAGAGTGGGTTTGGGAAGACGCTCGTAGTAGCGAGAAATCTGAATCTGTTCTTCATTCTCAAATACTTCTTCCAATGTGTCGGTGTGGGCACCAAACTCAACTAATTTTTTGCTGAGTTCATCTTTCATTTCGGCAGCAATCTGGTTGGAACGCTTAGAGATGATGACAACACTTTCATAAATATTATTAGTGTCGCGGCATAAATCCATCAGGTTGCGTGTCACAGTTGACGTTGGTGCATTTGTCTTCTTGAAATCCATAATGTCTGTATTATTATTTTGTTTTAGTTCAATTCTTTGCTGTCTTTCACTTTTACCTTGGCGGAGCAGCGCTTGTAGATCTGATCTGCTTCTTTAGTGTATTTGCTGTTTGGAAACTCGTTCTTGAATCCGTAGTACTCGTCAATGGCTTGTTGGAAACGCTCTTCGCTCTTGGCGAGGACACTTCGCTGTGCCAGTTCGTAGCGGCATCGCAGAATCATGATGTAGAGGTCTTCGCGCAGTCGAGTGTAAGGATATGTCTTCAAGGCGTTTTCAGCCGTGATGATACAAGCCTCGTAGTTGCTCACTCCATTGGGAGGGCAGTTGCCCATGTATGTTCCCAAATTATAGTAGAGCAAAGCGCTTTCGTATTCTTTCTGCACAAGGCGGTTCTGCAATTCGTACACCATGTCGTTCACATCCTCTCGCAAATCGGAATAGGGGTGAAACTCGAGGAACTCTTGCAGTTTTTCCAGGGCTACATAAGTGGGGGATTGGTCAAGACGTGGGTCTGGACTCTGCAAGTACGATGCTTTTCCGCTGTAGAAACGTGCCAGTTCCACATACTCTCCCTTTGTGTAGGTTTTTGAATACCTGTCCAGATACATGGTGGCAGTTTCGTAGTCACGGAGATTGTAGAAGCACATGCCCAACATGAAGAGTGACTCTTCAGCACGGTCGGAACCTTTCATAATCATGACTAGTTCCTCTAGCAACTGGTATGACCTTGTGTACTGCCCCGAAAGGTAGTACTCTTTTGCTGCTTCATATTTGTAACCATAATCAGTCGATTTCAACAATGAATTGTACGAGTTGCATGAACTCAACATCAGTACGGAAATCAACGCGATTGTAAGTGCTTTCTTCATTCTTAATGATATTTCAAGTGCAAAGTTACAAAGTTTTTCATGAAGAATCAGTAACGGAGGGGGATTATTTCACTTTTCTTTAGAAAAAAGCGGTTGATTTAGGGAATATTTACGGATATAAATTGTAATTTTGCAGTTCAAAATGAAAGACAGATGGATTTTCAACTGATATCGAAGTTTCAGCCGACAGGTGACCAGCCGCAGGCGATTGAGCAACTGACCCAGGGGGTGAAGGATGGGGTGCCTGCACAGGTGCTGTTGGGTGTAACTGGTTCTGGTAAGACCTTCACGATGGCAAATGTCATTCAGAATGTGGGCAAGCCCACTCTCATTTTCAGCCACAATAAGACGCTGGCTCATCAACTCTATACGGAAATGAAAGCGTTTTTTCCCAACAATGCGGTGGAGTATTATGTCAGTTACTACGACTACTATCAGCCTGAGGCATATATCCCCTCCACCGGCACTTACATAGAGAAAGACCTTGCCATTAACGAAGACCTTGACCGTCGTCGGTTGGCAGCCACGTCTGCATTGCTTTCCGGACGGAAAGATGTCATTATCATTTCATCGGTATCATGTATATACGGCATGGGTGCTCCCACCAGTTATGCCGAGAACATCCTCGCGATTCAAGTGGACCAAGACCTGCCTCAAGAAGTCTTGCGCCGTAAGTTGGTTGATATGCTCTACACGAACAATGACCTTGCTTCAGCGGATGAATTGGAACGTGGCCAGTTTCGAGTGAAGGGGGAAACTGTAGATGTGTATCTTGCTTATGATGAGAAGATTTTGCGTATTTGTTATTTCGATGATGCAATTGATGATATTCAGGAGTTAGATGTGCAAACACTCTATCCCATCACTTCCTACAAGGAGTACAAAATATATCCTGCCAACCTCTTCATGACCACGAAGGAGCAGACACAGAAGGCCATCCATGATATAGAAGAAGACCTGCAAAAACGCATTGCATATTATGAGGAACGGGGCGATACGGAAAAGGCTAAACAGATAGAACTTCGTGTGAACAACGACTTGGAATGGATACGTGAGACGGGGCATTGTTCAGGCATCGAGAACTACTCACGTTATTTTGATGGACGTGAGGCAGGCGAACGTCCCTACTGTTTGTTAGACTTCTTCCCAGATGATTATTTGCTCATTGTCGATGAGAGTCACCAATCCATTCCGCAGGTGAAAGCCATGTGGGGAGGTGATCGCCACCGAAAGGAAAACCTGGTGGAATATGCCTTCCGTTTGCCAGCCGCATTGGACAACCGTCCTCTTCGTCTGGAAGAGTTTGAGGAACTGACCCCTCAGACCATCTATGTTTCAGCCACTCCTGCCGAGTATGAACTGGAGCGTGCTGAAGGTGTGATTGTTGAGCAGTTGATTCGTCCCACAGGATTGTTGGATCCCCCCATCGAGGTGCGTCCCAAACTCAATTTTATGGACGACCTTATTGAAGAGATACATCAACGCAATGAGGCGGGGGAGCGCACTCTCGTCATCACTTCCACCAAACGTCAGGCAGAAGAAGTGTCGAGCTTCTTTAATAATGTAGGTATCAAGGCTAACTACATTCATTCCGATGTTGATACTTTTGATCGTGTTGATATCATCAATGATTTCCGAGCCGGCACCTATGATGTGCTCATTGGTATTAATCTTCTGCGTGAAGGTCTTGATATTCCCGAAGTGTCGCTCGTTGCCATTCTTGATGCAGACTATCAAGGATTTCTTCGTGACCATCGTTCTCTCGTCCAGATTATCGGACGTGCTGCCCGCAACGTGCATGGACTCGCCATTATGTATGCTGAGACCATCACTGAAACGATGCAGCAAACCATTGACGAGACCAATCGTCGTCGCAAGAAGCAGATGGCATATAACGAGGAACATGGCATCACGCCTACTCAGATTCAAAAGGCGCAAATTGCTATTTCCCAGCACAAGCCAGTTGATTATCTGGGTACTGCCTATATTGAAGAAAATGCCTCTCTTGCTGCTGAAGCAGAGGAAGATACCATTTACAATGCCATGTCACCCGATGAATTGCGCCGTGCCATTGATCGTAACCGCAAACTTATGCGTGAGGCCGCCAAGAAACTTGAATTCCTGCAAGCTGAGGAATACAAGCAAGAAGTGGTCAGATTGGAAGAATTGTTGGGTAATCGCATGTGATTTCGTCACGACGACCTTGCTATCATTTGTTATATCTGTAAATGTCAAAGTTACCTATGACAGTCACGTCATAGGCTAAAAACTGTGACAGTTCTTTAGAATGTCATGCGGACTTTGAAGCGGATGCCCCAACGGTTGGTGTTGGGATTGTGCAGGTAGGTGACGCGGCGCACATAGTCAATCTCGATGAGTTTGAAGATGTTGTGGATGCCGACACGCCATTCGACGTAAGGTGTGCGCTCGTTCATGCGGACAGTGTTCTGTTCGTAGGTGCCATCGCCAAGGAAGTGTCCGGGAAAGTAAAACAGTTCAGGGTCGGAATAGTTGAGCGTGGCAGGATTGTTTTTGTCGGTGAGTTGTCCCCAAAGTACGTTGACGCCGAAGCATTCGCGCCATTTGAGTTTCTTCAGCAATGGGATGCGATTGAAGAGCCATCCGTTGAGATCCCATTCGGCGAGGAGGGAGGCGTAGCGGTCGTTGAGGAACTCAAGGTTGGAGATGAGGTAGAAGGTGTTGTCTTCGATGATGTAGGAGGCATTGGCAGCGGGATGGATGAGGAGGGGAAAGGGGACTTTGTTCCATTGTGCGCCTACCTTGATGTTGGCATCGAACTTACCGAACTGTCCGAGCCAAAAGCGTTTGTAGATGCCTGCTTCGGTGACGTTGTAGTTGTATTGACCGCCAAGGAATCCGTTGATGCCTCGTGTGTAAGAGAGGGAGAGGATGGGGGCATCGTGGTTCACCTTCACGCGGCGCTGTTTGGTGTTGACGTAGGTGACATTGGGCTCGTAAGTTACACCGACCTTAAATTCGGCAGTGGTGATGCCGGAGAGCCATCGGGAAGGGTTGTTGACGGGTGTGCCCACACCGTCGAGCCGTTGATAGAAGAGGGCATCGACTGGGTGGTTGCGGGTGCGCGTGAATTGTGCGTTCACTTTCACACCGGTCTCAAATTCGCGTGTGTAGTCGATGTGCAGTTCGCGCGTGTGGTGGTATTGGTCCACCTTGGAGGCATGGAAGGCTGTGAACATGTTGTCCTTGTCGGTGGGCACAAACTTGTCGAAGGGTGAGATGATGTCGTCCCACCAATAAATAGAAAGGTTGTGCTGAGGAAACTCGCGTGGGAGGTAGGCTTTCTTGTTGAAGGCATAGGTGAGCATGCCTTTCCAATAGACGTTGTGGGTCTTGGTGCCGTAGGCGACGTAGGCGTCGGCGAAGAGGTGAGGGGAGAGGTTGGCGGTGGTGTGTGCAGAGGCGCGAAGGCGCATGCCGTCGTAGTGGTTGGCAGAGATGATGGTGTTGATGGGGCCTATATCCACGTAGTTGGGGCGGAGGGAGTCGCCTGTCTCGACGAAGTTTTCGACGAGGGCTTTGAAGCCGAAGAGGACGTATTTGAAGCCCTTGATGTGGGTGAGGCGGTCGAGGAAACTGTCTATCTTTCTTTCGGAGGTGGTGAGTTTGACCTGTCTGTATTCGTTCCAGAAAGAGTCGTCCTGCATGGATGCGTCGGGTTCGCGCAGGGTATTGCCCTTGATGTGCTTGAAGAGGGAGCGTGGGATTTCTTCGAAACTGACGTTGGTGAGTCGGGTGACTCGCTGCACTTGGAACTTGCCGAGCCACTTGGAGAGTTGCAGTTCGACGAGCATATCGTTGGTGGAGGCGATGCGGTCACCGCTCTCCAGTTGGGTGAAGTCTTGGGAGATGAGCATGTTCTCGACGAAGTTGACGTCGCTGCGACGGGGGATGGTGAGTTCCACACGGCGCACTTGGAAGGTGGAGTCGGGATCGAGCAGGATGTAGAGGTGACCGGAAAAGCCGAAGTCTTGCTGGTTGTTGGGCAGGAACCCAACATCGACCACTTTGTCTTGTTCGATGAAGAGGGTGTCTTGCAGGTAGTAGCGGTAGAAGGAGATGGCGCTGTTGGCAATGGGCGACTTGAAGGGGAATTGCAGCAGACGGCATTCTTCCTCGTAGATATCGACATCGGTGAAGATGTCTTTGAGGGTGGTGGTGAGGATTTCGCCGGTGTTGACGAGTTCTGTCACTCCCTTGTTGCTTTCGCCTTTGATGACCTGTTTTTCGGACTTGGGGTCTTTGCGGTAATAAATTTCGGAGAGGGTTTCATCGACGGTGAGGGGAAGGGTGAGCTTGCCCGTCTGTGGGGATTTCTCCACATGGTCTTTCAGAAAGGCAAAGCGTTTGTATTCTCCTTCGTCAAAGACTTTGTCACTCACCTCATTGAGGGAGAAGGTCATTTTCTCATATTTAGTGTAGGTGAGGAAATCTTTTGAACGGAGGTCGAAACTCTTTTTGTGGGCAATCACTTTCCGCATCAGTTCGACAGCAGGGTTGTTCTTACGGCTGTATCGTCCTCGCTTGGAGGATACGGTGACCCCTTCAAGTGTCTGATTTTCTGGCACAAGCCGGATGGTGATGTTTTTGTTCGTGCCGAAGTCTTTTAGATGGTACACTTGTGTCTGATAGCCTAAGGAGGAGATGGTGAGTTCGTGCCATGTGCTGTCTTCCTTGATGACGAAGCGTCCGTTTTCGTCCGTCTGCTCGCCTACGTTTTTGCCGTCATAATAGACATTGACGTAGTCGAGCACTTCGCGTGTCTTGCTGTCGATGACACGCCCCGTCACTTGGGCATGGCTCAACAGACACGAGAGTGTGAGGGCGATGAGGCATATGGCGAGTTTTCTCATATTACTTCGGGTAAGTCTTTTATGTGGCGGATGATGTGTGTGGGCACGGTTTCATCTACTGTTTCATTGTCCCATCCGATGCCTTTGAGCCACACTGTCTGGCATCCGATTTTGGTGGCAGGGAGAATGTCTTTGGAGTAACTGTCGCCTACCACGAGGATGTCATGGGCAGGCAATTCTTCCGCTGTCTTTCCCATGATTTCTCTTAAGGCATCGACACCTAACTGGAAAATTTGGGGGTCGGGTTTGCGAACGCCCACAACGGCGCTTTCCACGATGTGCTGGAAGTATTCAAGATGGAAGTCTTTCAGGATGGTCTCGATGTTGCCGTAGAAATTGCTGACCAGCACGAGGGGGTATTTCTCTGCCAACGTGGCGATGACGGGACGGCTCACTTCAAGCACATTCAGCACATATTGATAACAATAGTTAGCCACGGCATCACTGTGTTTTTTCCGCTCTATGTCACTCACCAACCAAACGCCTCTATTGACGAGGTCTTGGGTTTCGAGGTCGCATTTGATGGTGAGAAGGTCGAGGAAGTTATGTTCAGGTTGTATGTAGGGATGTTTTGCCAAGGCTCGTTCAGCGAAGACATAACTCTGGCGGAACTCTTCCTTACTGACAGGAATGTTCGTGTGTTGATAGCCTTCCCACAACACTTCACTCCAATGGAGAGCGTTAGTGTCTATGGTGCCTCCGTAGTCGAATATGATAGCCTGAATTCTATTTACCATTTAATCATTTGCCATTTACAATTTGGGCATTTAGTTTTTGACAGAAGCCCTCATGGGTGTGGCGCATATAGAGATACAATCCTGTGAACACAAGGATTTCCATAAACAGGTAGAGCCATGGGAAATCGAGCAAAAAAGTTATGTAGAGGGTGATGGCACGGGTGTTGAATGTGAGGATGTTTGCCCATTTCATCAAGGGGAGGCTGAGCCTTCTGAACTCATCGCGAAAGGTTTGGGGTATGTTCTCCGTGTCGCCATATTTCTCCTTCAGTTTTTGCTTGAGGAGTTGGAATTGGGGCGTCTGCTTTTCCTGATTGCGTGTGTAGTTGATATAGGTGAGCAGGAAGAGTTTGTAGATGAGGTTTCCCTTCCATGGCGTGTCCTCGTAGATTTGCTTTTGCTGAATGGAGTTGTCGAGTTCGCTGCCTGCTTTTCCTTTCAGAAAGAAGAGGTGTATCTGCCGATAGTAGTCGGAGAGTCCGCACTGATGGGCGTGGCAGACGATTCCGGAGAACCACGATAAGGCATAAATGACCAAGGTGGCTATGAGGGTGTTTCGTCCGTTGTCTTCTATGCCCAACCATTGAAATTCGAGGTCGTGATGAAAGTAGAAACGGAAGACGACTGCGTGGTAGATGGCAAAGAACCATACATCACCCGCTGCTCCATCAAGGATACGTCCGAGTTGCGTCTTCTTGCCAGTCATACGTGCCAGTTGTCCGTCGGCACTGTCATAGAAGTTCGCCCATGCCAAGAGGAGGACACCGATGATGTTGTAGATGAGTCCTTCAGTGCCTTCTGTACGGTAACTGCCATGTGCGAAGAAGTAGGCAGATGCGACCCCAATGAACATGGAGAGGATGGTCACGGTGTTGGGATGCACGTTCAACGCATTGAAAAATCGTGCCCACTGATAGCCGATGGGACGTGTCCATACTACATCGAGCCACTCTTCGGTATCATTCGACTTGTATGTCTGTTGTATCTGCTCTTTCATTTAGCTTTAACCCTAACCTTAACCTTAACCCTAACCCTAACGTTTCAACTCTCAACTGTCACCCCTGAATCACTCTTTCGGCGATGGCCCTTGCTGCCTGATCGCGGCAGGAGGAGAAACTGGGGAAATCGTTGAAGTCGATAAACCAGATTTTGCCTTTCTCGTCTATGACGGCATCGCCGCCATAGATGGGCACTTGCATCTTTTTCGCCAATTTTTCGGCAAGTCGGTGAACTTTGTTAGGGTCAAAAGCATACCCTTTTTCTTTTCCGTTGATTTTCTCATGCCCGAATTTGGAGTGTCCCTTGCTGGCATATTGCCAATGGAAGAAATTGGTGCCCTCCACACCGTAGAACTTGATGAGGTCGCCGACTTTGTGCTCTTGCACCAACCAAAAGTCGATGCACAAATCGCTAAATGTGTTCAGAGCCTCCTCAATATCTTGCTCTGTCTCGCAATAGATCGTGTCGATAGGCATGGTTGAAGGACCTTGGCCATTTTTCATCCAGAATGGCAGGGTGAAGTCATCTTTCATCTTGTCGCTTTTAGGCATGAGTTCCCTTTTGAAACCGACACGGAATTGGGGTTGCGGGGTGCCTGCCGTGACCATTTCCATTGCCACTTCCGTTTTGCTCATGCAGGCGAGTGATCCTCTCAGGGGATTGAAAAACTTTTTCAGCTCTTCGTCCTTATATTCTGTCAGCATGGTTTCCATCATGTCCGTGAGGGTTGCTCTATTTCTTGCCATTGTCATCACTCTGTCAAACGAGGAGTAGTCTTGCTTTCTCATTTCCTCTTCGCGGATGGTGATGACTTCATGTCCAAGGTGTCTCAATTCATCTATCACAGCCGTGAAGATGGCTGCATCATCGCCCACCAGATTGGGCGAATAATCAATACCTCTGCTGATACCTAATATTCTCATATCGTGTCTTATCTATTTTGATTGATGTCGTTTTTGTTTTCAGATGGGGTGGTGCTGTTCCCGATTTTCATGAGCAATAAGCCGATGGCTGTCCAGAAGAGTTCGCGCACTCGGCAAATGATGCTGATGAACATGCCGATGTCGGCTGTCATGCCCATTTGGGCTACTGACATGGCAAAGCCTCCTTCGCGACCGCCCAATTGAAGGGGCAGAAAAAAGAGGAGGTTGGCGAAGAGGCTTGTGAAAGAGAGGATGAGAAATGCAAAAACGAAGGTCAACCCGCCACCCGTTCCTGCATCGAAAAGCAGGAGCATGAAGTAGATTTCAAGACTCTGGAGCACTCTTCCCACATATTCGAGGGCGAAACTGGCATAGAAACTACGTTGGTTTTGTGACTGGAGTTCAGAAATCTGCTGGTCGATCTTCTGGAGGTCTTCTTGATGATTCTCTCTGAACCGTCTTGCCCAATTCTTGCAGCCTGGGATATGTCCGACAAGGCGGATGAGTTTGACGACCATCCCATTCTTATAGCCCCGTATGAAGAGGTATATGCCACCACTACAGAAACAGAGCATGAAGAGCAGTACAATGCCCATTCCTGCATTCATGGGAAGGATGCCCAATGATGCCAGCATCAGATAGACTGCAATGCTGCTTGTCCAGAACCAGAAGTGGGCGAAGATGTGCATCATGGCAAAGAGTAACACACTGGAGGTGGCTCGTTGCGTACCGATATACGGCTTCAGTTCCATGATTTTGTAAGGTTCGCCACCCATGAGTCCTGCGGGAGTCGCATAGTTGAGCGCAAAGCCTGTGATGGTGAGTTTCAGGATCTTCCAGAAGGGGATAGGGCAGTCACCCGAACCTCTGATGATGATGCGCCACGTCCAAGCATTCATGATGTAGAGGAAAATCCACAAACCGAGAATGGCAATGAGCCAATAGCCTGCATGACAAATGTCTGCCCAGAGTTGAGCAAACGACACATTGAATGTGAACAGCATCACGATGACAGCGATGAGTCCAAATGCAAAGAAGATGTTGCGGGTGGTACTCTTCATCTTACATCTTACTGAATGGCGAAAATCGCCCAGCGCATGGGCTGATTAATTATCCTCTTCTGTCACTTGGTCGAGTTTCAGTTTGTCGGAGTCGTCACGTTTCGCAACATACTGTTTCTGTAGAGGATTGGTGCGTTCTTGGTCAAAACGTGAACGGTTGCGCACGGCATCGACAGCAGCGTAGATGGCTTCACGGAAGGGCTGCTCGTCTTCCACCATGTTCTTTCCTGCGATGTCGTAGCACACTCCGATGGCTGGTGCGGTGCGAAGCACTGATAGACCTGCTGTGTAGTTGACGCCTTCGTTGAGCGCAAGAGACTTGAATGCTGACACACCTTGATCGTAGTACATGGCAAGAACCGCATCGAAATGCTTGTGGTTACCTGTTCCGAAAAATTCATCAGCAGGATATGGTCCCACACATCGTACTCCGCGCTTGAACAGTTCGTCAATTACAGGAATGATGATTTCCTGCTCTTCTTGTCCGTCGGCATGTGGATTGAGTGCCAGCACGGCAATACGTGGGTTGTCGATGAAGAAATCGCGCTTCAGGGTGTTGTGCAAGGTGACAAGACGTTCTGCAAGGGTCTCTTTGTTGATGTGTCCAGGAATCTCCGATACAGGAATCTTGTCAGTTGCCAGTGCGATGCGCAGATTGTTGGCAATGAATATTTTCAGTGCTTTTTTGCCTTCTCCTATGGTCTCCTCAATGTAGGAAGTCTGACCTTGGAAGGTCGTGCCATTGTCTAATTTGATACAAGCGTTGTTGAGGGGCGAGGTGACCAAAGCGTCAATCTTCCCGTCTTTCAAGTCTGTCAGTGCCTTATCCAAAGAGATGAGGGCAGCCTTGCCCGCTTCTTCAGTGGCTTGTCCGATTTCAATCTTCTGTTCGTCTTCGCCGAAGCAGTTGATCATGTTGAGGTGACCATCCTTTGCTGCCTCTGCTGATTCAACCACTTGGAAGTTGGTTTCACAACCAAGGGTCTTGCGGTGGTAGGTCGCCACCTTTGGAGAACCATAAATGACAGGTGTGCAGATGGAGGTCATCTCCTCTGTCTCAAAAGTATTGAGTATCAGTTCGTAGCCGATGCCGTTGATGTCGCCTTGCGTGATACCGATTTTAATTCTTTCCATTTTCTTCTTCTTTTATGTTTTCTTCTTCACTTGGAGTTTCTAACGTGTATAAGGCTGCTTCGAGCCTGCGAATCATTGTGCGCTTCATCTTGTCGGGTGCATACACAAAGCCCTCAACCACAATGACGCGATTGTTCTTCTCGTCCAGTCGGGAATGACTGACGAAGGGACCACCCATGGCATCGTTTCGCATCTCCCACAATCCACGTGCCTCCATGGCAAATTTGCCGTTCACGCTGATGTTTTTGGTTTTCACAAACTCTGCGTTGGTTTGCATCCACTGACCTGCCTTTCCACCAGGGATGTTTCGTTTCATGATGGTGTCGCGAAGTGCAATGTAAGGTCCTTTGGTGAACATCTTCTCGCTCACATAGGGTAGGGAGTAGATGCAGATGTTCTGAATGGAGGAGAGCCCGTCATCGCTTGCCCAGATGAAATCCTCACCCACCTTCATCTTCTTGATGTCGAAAGGAATGTAGAACTCGCAGTCGAACATCTCTTTCACTTTCTTGGCGAACTTCACGTTGTGCTGGAAGTAGAGGTCATTTGCCATGCGGTTGATCTCCTCGCTGGTGATGAGTCCCTCGATGCCTTTGGAATGCTCTGTGATATAGACCGATGCCTCCACCTGATTGGGGGCATGGAGCGTGAGAATCATCTGTGGCGTGGAGTGTACGTCTTTCTCCACCGTCATCTTTGCCTTCGTGTATTCGTTGCTGATTTCGATGCGGAAGATGTTGCGGAACAGATTGGTGATTTTGTCGTAGTGAGACTCTGTGATGTGGCTCTTGTGGAACTGAGGTTCTTTTTGCGGCAATCCTGCCAAAGGTTTGTCAAGAATCGTCTGCAACGCCCTGCCTGCATAACCCTCCCAAATGCTGTCATCCGCCACCACCATCACCTCATAGGGGTTACCAGAAGATACAGGGGTGAGCAAACTGGCACTTCTGCGACGACGTCCGTTTTTTGTCGGGTTGTCACAGGCGGAGAAGATGCACGCTGCAACTAAAAGTATAGCGATAATTCGGAATTTCATATCGGTTTACAATTTGTCGTTTGTTTTTTACTGCTCGGATGGAATGAATCGCCCAGCGCGTGGGCTGGTTGAGAGTAATCCACAGGCAGCCCAGATGTCTTGTCCTCTCGAAGCACGAATAGTCGTGGGAATGCCGTGGTTGCAGAGATAGTCTCTGAAATGCTCCATCGTGTCCATCTCCACCTCCTTCAAGGGCACATCAGGCACTCGATGCCAGCGGATGAGGTTCACTCGGCAGAATAGTTCTTTCAGCAGTTTGGTCAACTCTTTCGCGTGTAGCGGAGAATCGTTGGTGCCGCCAAACATCGTGTATTCAAAGGTGATACGCCGTTGATGACTCCAATCATATTCTCGCAACAGGGCAACGATGTCGGCAATGGGAAATTGCTTCTCTGCTGGCATCAGTTGCAGACGCTGTTCATGAATGGGGGAGTGGAGTGACACTGCAATGTGACATTCGCTCTCATCGAGCAGTCGTCGCATGTGACTCTTTAATCCCACCGTCGAGATGGTGATGCGGTGCGGACTCCATGCCCAACCGTAATCAGCCGTGAGAATCGTTGTTGATTTCAGCACATTGTCAAGATTGTCGAGCGGTTCCCCTTGTCCCATATAGACGATGTTGGTCAGTGGCGTTTTGCCCTCTTCGGCAATGAGTTGGTCAACAGTGTAGATTTGGTTCAGGATGTCCCTCACCGTCAGGTTTCCCTGCCAACCCTGTTTGCCTGTCTGGCAGAAGAGGCAGTTCATCTTGCATCCCACTTGGCAACTCACACACAACGTGGCGCGATCACCTTCTGGGATATAGACGGTCTCCACAAACTTCCCGCTTTCCGTGGGGAAGAGGTACTTCACCGTGCCGTCCTTACTCTTCTGTGTCTCCACAGGAGCCATGCACCCCACAGAAAACAACGAATCCAACTTCTCGCGGTTTGCTTTTGAGAGGTTGGTCATTTCGTCGATGGTATGCACATGTTTGCCATAAATCCATTGTGCCATCTGTTTGGCGGTGAATTTAGGCATAGAGAGTTGCAGGCACACGTCCTGCAACTCTTCCAATGTCATACCAAGTAAGGCAGACCCACCCCTCACCTTCCCTACAGGGAGGAAGTGGTTACTTTGTTCGTTAGCATCCTGATTAGCAGAGATACTACTCCCTCCATTTAGGGAGGGTGAGGGGAGGGTCTGTTCTTCTTTTTTTACCATGCAAACAATGGGTAGTTCTTCATGGTTTCGTTCACCTCGCCACGAACCTTTGCAATGACAGCCTCGTTTTCTGGGTCGTTAAGTACTTCCTCAATCCATGCAGCAATCTGCACCATGAGGTCTTCCTTTGCACCACGAGTAGTGATGGCAGGTGTGCCAAGACGGAAACCTGAAGTCTGGAAAGCAGAGCGGGTGTCGAATGGCACCATGTTCTTGTTGATGGTGATGTCGGCAGCCACCAGTGCATTCTCCGCCACCTTACCTGTCAGGTCTGGATATTTCGTGCGGAGGTCAACCAACATAGAGTGGTTGTCAGTACCACCGCTCACGATAGCGAAACCACGTTTTGTCAATTCGTCAGCCAGTACAGCAGCGTTCTTCTTCACCTGCTTAGCATACTCCTTGAACTCCGGCTTCAGAGCCTCGCCGAATGCCACAGCCTTAGCCGCAATTACATGCTCCAGAGGACCACCTTGCTGACCTGGGAATACAGCAGAGTTGAGGAGTTGAGACATCTTCTTCACCACACCCTTAGGCGTCTTGTAACCCCAAGGGTTGTCGAAGTCCTTGCCGAGCAGAATCAAACCACCACGAGGACCACGCAGTGTCTTGTGTGTGGTAGTGGTCACGATGTGTGCATACTTCACAGGGTTCTCCAGCAGACCCGCAGCGATGAGACCAGCAGGGTGAGCCATATCAATCATCAGGAGAGCACCCACTTCATCAGCAATCTTGCGCATACGGGCATAATCCCATTCACGGCTGTAAGCAGAACCACCGCCGATGATGAGTTTCGGCTTATGCTCCTTTGCCAATGCTTCCATCTCGTCGTAATCCACACGACCCGTTTCCTTGTTCAGGTTGTAACCTACAGGCTTGTAGAGGATACCGGAAGTGTTGACGAGAGAACCGTGAGAGAGGTGACCACCGTGATCAAGGTTCAGACCCATGAACACGTCACCGGGCTTCAGCACAGCCAGCAGCACGGCAGCGTTAGCCTGTGCACCAGAGTGGGGCTGCACGTTGGCATATTCAGCACCGAAGAGTTGGCAGGCGCGGTCAATTGCTAACTGCTCAATTTCGTCCACCACCTGGCAACCGCCATAGTAGCGATGACCAGGATAACCTTCTGCATACTTGTTGGTGCAGTAACTACCCATGGCTTCCATCACCTGGTCGCTCACAAAATTTTCTGATGCGATCAATTCAATACCTTTCAACTGACGCTGATGCTCTTTCTCAATGAGAGAGAAAATAGTGTTGTCTCTTTCCATTTTAATTTTTATTATGTTTGTTATGATATTTGTTCTACCTTAAAAAAAACGATGCAAAGTTACGGATAAAAGAGTGAAAAAACAAATAAATCAGCGTTATTCTTTCTCCATGTTATTACGAAAGTGCATACGATGCCCGAACACACCAGTCTTTGGCATATCAACGGTCAGGTTCTGCACTCCCTCCCCTTTGTGGGGGAGTAGAACAAACGTGATTGTACATGTGTGGTTGTAGCAGTTGCTACGCAGTCAATGTAGTATTTGCTACATTGGTTGTGTAGCACTTGCTACACTGGAACTGTAGCATTGGTTGCAATGAAACAGGCGGAAATAAGGCGAAGGCGTGAAAAAGTGAGGGTGCTCGTGCCCTTGATGAGCGGATTCCTTGCAGGATTGGGAACGTTTTCGTAACTTTGCAGTGAAAAAACGGTAGGATATGAAAAAGTCAGATTTGAATATAGAGAAATTGCAGACGAAGGTGGCTCAGTGCATGTGTGCTGATTGTCCATCGGCAGAGATTTGTCTTCGTCAGATTGTGCGCAGACAGTGTGACAGAAGTCTGGAGCGAGTGCAGATGATTAACCCCGATGCCATCGTGATGGAAGGTGACAAATGCCAGTTTTTCCGCAACACCGAACTGTCGGTCTATGGCATAGGTTTCTGGCACTATTTCGACCTGTTGAGTTACAAGGAAGCCAAGGTCGCACGTGCCGTATTGCTTGCCTTTTTCCACAATTCAGCCCAACTGTCTCGCTACCGCACGGGAAAATTCCGCATCTCTCCCGACATGAAGGCGGAGATTGACCGCCTTCTGGAAGAAAACGGTGTGTCCGTCCCCCTTGAATGTGATGCCTACGAGACAGACCTTTAAAATGTTGATACCCCCGTGAATAAAACGTATAACCAATAGACATAGATGCGGATGACCATTTTCGTAATCCCACAAGAATGGTTGCTTTTACAGAGGAAAACAGAAGAAGCCAAGAAAAGATTCCTTCTTTTATTTTGTATTGTGGTGAGTTATTCGTACCTTTGCGATTGAAATCTAAAACCTAAGAATAAGATGGCAGATAAAGAACCTGGCTACGTTTATATATTGACCAATCCCAGTTTCCGTGAAGATTGGGTGAAGATTGGTAAGAGTTCACGTCCAGTGGATGTGAGAAGCAAGGAACTGGATAATACTGCTGTTCCCTTACCCTTCGAGATATTTGCCACAATGAAAACCACGAAATACAATGAGGTGGAGAAGTTGGTGCATAAGACCATTGACCGTCTCACGGATTTGCGCATCCGCCAAAACCGTGAGTTCTTCAATGTGGCGCCACAGATGGCACTTGACATCTTCCGAGATATTGCAATGACGATAGACGATGCAGAAGTGACACTTTACGAAGATAATAAACCCATCGTGGAAAGCGAACATAAGGAGCCACAGAAGCGAGAGGTGAAACGTCCTCGCTTTAAGTTCTCCATGTGTGGTATCAAGATAGGCGAACAAATCACCTTTGACCCAACGGGTCTTATAGTGAAAGTGGCCTCCGATGACAGCATCGAATACGAGGGACGCATTTATAAACTCTCCCCCTTCGTTGGCACTTTCATGCCAGAAGACCAACGCAACACCTCTGGTGCCTATCAAGGTGCTAAGTATTTCTCATATAAAGGGAAAGTGTTAGATGAGATTAGGAAAGAAAATGAAAATTTAGAATAATTAAGCGGTATGGAAGATATTATTAAGAAAGGTATAGAGAGAGGTCTTATATCGTTTAATGATGATTATAGCCGTATTACATATACGCATGTTAATAAATCACGAAACTATCTTGACCCAGAAGAACCGGTAGAAGCGGTGTCTTTCCTGAAACTTGTTTTTGTGTATAATTATCCTGTGCAAAGAATCAAATTGTTTGAGAAGGTCACCAGGGGATCAAGTAAAATAGAAGCAGATATTATTGTTTATAATGATGATTTGTGTTTAAGTCCGTCAATTGTCGTAGAATGTAAGAAACAAGAGGTCTCAGAGGCAGAATTTCAGCAAGCCATTGATCAGGCTGTTAGTTATGCCAATGTCCTAGCTGGAACGGTAAAATATATCTGGACAACTTCTGGCATAAAAGATTCTTATTTGCAATTTGATAAAGAAAGGGATACCCGAATACAAATACCCAATATACCGATTTATGGTAAAGCTGTTACAAAATACACATTCGTAAAGGGTGGACGATTGCAAAATGAGGATGCTGGGGATGATGCTATCAAACAGCAGTTCTTCGACCTTGAACAAGTCTTAGAAAGTGAACTGACGAATCGTTTTAAAAAGGCACATCAATCTCTATGGGCTGGTGGAGAGTTGAATCCCTCTGATGCTTTTGATGAATTGGACAAACTTATTTTTTGTAAGATTTGGGATGAACGTAAACCTCGCAAAAAGGGAGAGCCATATGACTTCCAAATTTTCGATATAGAAAAGCCAAAGAATGCTACCCAAAAAGAGATTGACGCGATAGAGCAACAGATAACAGACGACTTGGCTAAAAGAATTTTTTCTCTTTATGATGAGGGAAGAAAAAAGGATAAAGAAGTCTTTAAAGATAATATTCGTTTGACACCACAACGAATAAGAACTGTTGTGAGTTATTTACAAGGAGCCAATTTGTCTAAAACAGACCTTGATAGCAAGGGTAAAGCGTTTGAAACCTTTATGGGATCATACTTCCGTGGTGATTTTGGACAATATTTCACTCCTCGCAATATTGTGAAATTTATTGTCGATGTTTTGCCCATCACAAATGATTCAAAAGTTCTTGACACCTCTTGTGGAAGTGGCGGATTCCTTCTCTATGCTTTAGATAAAGTGAGGCAACAGGCAAGAGTTTATTATGATGAGGGAACAATAGAACATTATAAACATTGGCACGATTTTGCCTCGCAAAAACTATTTGGCATAGAGATTAACGAACAGATTGCTCGTACTGCAAAGATGAATATGATTATTCATGATGATGGGCATACTAATGTTATATCAAGTGACGGACTCTTACGTGATGAGGTAATTAGGGACAAAACTGATAACAAAGGTTTTGAGTACGGTACGTTTGATGTGATTATTACCAATCCACCTTTTGGCAGCACGGTGAAACAAACCGAAAAAGCCTATTTGCATCAGTATTCTCTTGGCAATAGAGATGTGGATTGGCTTGATACTAAAAGTTCTGGAGTAAAAGAACGTGACAGTCAAAGTACAGAAGTCCTGTTTATTGAACAAGACAGAAACTTTCTAAAAGAAGGTGGATATCTTGCTATTGTTCTCCCTGATGGGATACTTGCCAATAGTAGTTTACAATATGTTCGTGACAATATTGAAGAGTGGTTCCGTATTGTTGCTGTTGTTAGTATGCCACAAGATGCTTTCAAGGCGAATGGAGCAGGGGTGAAAAGTTCTGTCTTATTTCTAAAAAAATGGACAAATGAGCAATGCCAGAAGATTAAAGATACAAAACTCAAATTACAGGAGCGCATCAAATGTGAAGCAAATTACAAGGCGACTGTCGAACGTTATGAAAAGGAGAAGAAGGATACAATAAAGAATTACTCTGGTTTTGTGAATAATACAGGTTTGACAAACAAGAAAATGGTCGAAAAAACAGAGGCCTTTATTGAATGGAAAAAACAGATAGCAGAACAATATAATCAAAAGATTTTAGACTTGAAAGAACAATTGGAAGAACGTTTTGCTGAGATGTACAAAACAGAAATGATAGATTATCCGATTTTCATGGCAATTGCCGAACAAATTGGGTATGATGCTACTGGTAAAGAAACATCTGTAAATGAGTTGGAAATGATAGGTAATGAGTTGAAAAAGTTTATTGCTACGCTATGAGTTATCAAGTTCCCCAAGATATTGATCCTAATAAAATTTTCCTTGTCAATTTTTCGAGATTGGAAGGAAGAATGGATCCCCATTACAATAAGCCTGTCTATACCGAATTGTGGCAATCATTATCAAGTCGGACTTATCCATTATCTAGTATACGAAGTAATAGTCTGTACATTTTTTCAGGTATTACTCCCCCAAGTGGTAGTGATGCTTACGTCCAAGTTGATGGTATTCCATTTGTAAGAAGTGGCGATTTTACAGAAACAAATGAAATAGATTTTTCTCAATTACTTTTTTTGAGGGAAGATGTGCATAATACCATCATGCGAAACTCCCAGCTAAAAAAGGGAGATTTATTAATAGCCATTGTTGGTGCAACTATAGGTAAAGTGGGTGTTTATGATTATACCAAAGAAGCTAATATTAATCAGGCGATTTGTGCTGTTCGACTGAAAAAGACTCTCGATCCTTATTATGTCCAAGCATTTCTTCAAACGAATATCGGCCAAAAGATAATTGACAGAATTAAGCGCCCAGTAGCAAGAGCGAATATCAATCTCGAAGAGGTTGGTAGTATTCCAATTCCATTACTAGATCTCTCACAACAAGAAAGCATTGTAAAAATAATGGAAGATGGTAGAACTGCTCTAAAACAAAAAGAAGTTGAGGCGCAACAGCTTATTGATTCTATCGATGCATTTTTGCTTGATGAGTTAGATGTTGTTTTGCCAGAAATCAAGACTGATTTGAAAAGTAGACAATTCATTGTAAATAGAAGTGCGTTGGAAGGGCGGCTTGATCCAAGCGTATATAAAGACGGCATAAAACTGGTCTCAGAAAAATATGATAACGTCAAACTATCCAATTGCGCTTGGATAAACCCTAATACGTCTTTCAAGGGGAAGGACGCTAATACTCCGATTTCTTTTATTCCTATGGAGGTTATCAATGAGTGCTATTCAGAGATATCTTCTATGTCAGAAAAGACAATAGGCGACTCGTCTGGTTTTACGAGATTTCAGAATGGCGATTTGCTTTGGGCTAAGATAACACCATGTATGCAGAACGGCAAATCTGTTGTGGTGAGAGATTTGACAAATGGCTTAGGCTGTGGCTCAACGGAGTTTTTTGTAATACGTCCACGAACAAGCCAGCTCTCTATTGATTACCTGCAGGCACTTCTTCACATGAAGGTTGTCAGAAAAACTGCGATGTTGTATTTTGGTGGTTCTGCAGGCCAACAAAGAGTATCAGTAAACTTTTTGGAGAATTTCAATCTGCCACTTCCTCCGATAGAAAAGCAGGAAGAGATAGCTCACCACATTGCAGAGCTGCGTCAAAAAGCAAAAGCACTACAAGTCGAGGGACGCTTGCAGTTGGAGAAAGCAAAACAAGAAGTTGAACAGATGATAGTAGGATAATATGGAACTTGCAGAAAACAAAATACAAAAACAAAAACTCATCAAAGACGCACTTGGCATAATTGATAAAATGGGGAATCTCTACACGGATACTCGTGTGGGAAAGAATACCATTGGACTTATAGAAACTATTCAGAAATTGTATCCAATAATACAAGAATCTGACCCTGTTATTAGTGACATTTTGTTTGCTGCTTCAACTAAACTAAATGATAGAGGTACTATAAATGCATTTAGATTTGGTGATGTGAGAACTTCACTCAAAATATTAAAAGATAGATATAGTCTTCCTCCAAAAATCTTTATCAGTCATAATAGTGAAGACGAAGCCTTTGTTACGGCTCTTGTAAAGTTACTTAGACTTTATATAGGGTCTGAGCCAGAAAAGATTTTCTGTAGTTCTGTTCCAACATATAAGATTGGAATAGGCAAAGAAATCTTTCCAGAAATAAAATCTCAGTTTGAGGGAAATGATGTATTTATGATTATTGTTCATTCTCCCAGATACTATCAAAGTTCTGTGTGCCTTAATGAAATGGGGGCTGCATGGATACAAGACACAGAATGTTATTCATTCCTTACTGTAGATTGTGAATATGATGACATGAGAGGAGTTATAGATAGTAAATTCATTTCTATAAAAGTCAATGCAAAAGATGCAACAGATAGAATGAATGAGTTTATTTATAAAGTTCTTAACTTCTTTAATCTCCCCCAATTAGAACTATCTGTTCTTTCGCAATGGGAGTTAGATAGAAACGAATTCCTCAAAGAAGTTTGCAAACTGGATTTAGTTGAAGAACAGAGGAGAAAAGTAGAAAACAGTGAGAATCTGATGCAGGATTCTTTGTCTGATTTTGACAAAATACACTTAAAGAAATGGGCAGAATGTGATGATGGGGAATGCTGGATCATAGAAACCATGGATGGTTCTATTATTCAGATTGGAGAAGAGGAATTTTGTGTTAATGGCGGGAGAGAAAGAGCAGAATGGGACAACTTCTTTGAGCGGCTAATGGAACTTGGATTTGCTGCTATAGATCGCTCCAATAGTGACGGAAGTCCGATATACAAATTGAAGAAACCTGCATATGATTATGTGGAATCATTAAAAACATAAGTTCTAAAAAAAGCAATTAGAGGGTAACTGTAATATGTGTTTTTTAACTGAATAAAAAGATTTGCCAGGTGTATGTGATTCTCCTTTCTATAAAGTAAATAATTGACACTTTGAAGATGATACAGAACTAGTGATTATGTCTTTATTTCTTACTTCTGACAGGTCGTATCGAGTAGCCTGAGAAACGACTGGCGTTATTCCATGCAATGAATTCATCGTCAAAAATGACGGCATAGGCATAACAAGGGAAGTCGTCGCAAAGTGTAGATGTCCAATAATTTCCCATGCCCAGAAGGGGACGCCCCTCCATTCCTGCGGCTGGCAAGAAAATAGATTTACCGTTAGGGCCTGTCACCTGATAACCACCTGATGTCCAAGTCCATTTGCATTTCTCTATCAGTTCGGCAAATTCATCAGCAGTGGGAATGTGCCATTTAGCGTCCCAGAAAGGCACCTTGTGGGTTTGGGCATAAGAGGACGCTGCATCGTCGTCTGGTTCGAGTTTTACTTTTCCGTCCTTTTTCCCGAAAGTGCTGTCGGTGCAGTATTTGGTCAATGCTTTAGGTCCGTTGCCATACTTGTAGCCCCTCCATGAGGATTGTGACAGTGGGGCATCTTGCGATGAGACGGTGCAGCCCCAACTGTAGTAGTCTCCGAAATCCGATGCTTTGTCGTTCACTGCCATATTGCGGTCAGCCCATAGGGTGCCACTGGGCAACCCGAGGTCAATCGCTTGGGGAACATAGCGTTGGGAGGAGGAAGGGATACTGTTCTGAGCCTGTACAGCCGTGAGGGTACAGAGCGTGAACATTAGGATGATATAGCGTAACTGTTTCATGGTCAAAATACTTTATTGGATACTTTTTGTTCTCACTTGTTTCATGCCGTTTTGTTCTTGTGGCACACCATTCGCGTTGGTCTTTTTGCGAGCCTCGTCGATAGCGAGGTTGATGAGCGACTCCCACGAAGGCTTCTCTTGGGTGAGTGTGCTGATTTGGTAGCGGAGGCTCTCGATGAAACTGAGCAGGAAGAACCCGCCCTTCACACTGCACCATGATGCCTCTCCAGGGCTGGCAGCTGTAGCCCACACGTTGCCGCCTTGTCTAAGGAAAAGGTTACGCAACTTGTCGGTGTCGAGACTGTGTGATGCACGTGAGAAGAGAGAGTTCATGCTGACAGCGGTAGGCGTTTCGTAACCCACTTTCGTGTTGCAGCAGTCACTCAGCACGATGCTGAGGCGAGCACCCTTGTCGGTGAAAGCCTTGTAAACGTCAGTCATTGTGGTGTAGTTCTCCACAGCCTTGTCGTATGCAGTCGGCGAGAGGTCAATGCAGGGGAAGTAGTCCTTCTGGTCTTGGAAGCGGAAACCGTGTCCCGAATAAATGAACACTGCGATGTCTTGCTTGCCAGGCTTGAAATTTTCGATGGCCTTTGCCACATTCGCCTTGCCAAAGTCGTTCTCGCTCACGATGGTCTGCTCATAGGGGATTTCCAGCACACGGGCAATGTTACGGAACTCGTTTGTCACGTTCTTGATGTCTTGTTGACAGGCGATGCCGATGTCATCCACCTCTGTGTTCGCCACCATCAGCAGTCGGAGGGTAGGGGTGTCGGCACCTCTACTCACCACCTCCGTCTGGTTCTGTGCACCAGCCTTCTTGGCTGCGGCAAGCAAGTTCTTATATTCAGCATCAGTCGGTTTGTAGAACCTCTCCAGAAAGGTGGTTGAAAGTTCCGACAGTTGCTTCTCCTTGAAACTTGTGGCATTGAAGTAACTCTTTGCATCCGTCATATCGTAAAATACCTGTGGCTCAGGCTTCATGTCCTCACCGCGGAAGTCGCGCCACACCCAGAATAATGTGGGCATTGAACGCGCATCTTTAGGTCTGTAGTACATGATGCCTAACTGGTTTTCTGTTGTCACCGGCTCGGCCGCTTTCAGATAGTCCGATTCCCACACCTTGCCCTTGGTGCCTTCGTCAGCTCTGACAATACGCATCTTGCAGCGCTCGTCGCTGAAATAGGTCATCAAGCCTAAATATTTCTTTCCATCGACTGGGTGGGTGAATTGCAATTCGTAAAAAGTCTGTCCCTGCATGCTAAACGATGCCTGTAGCAGGGTGAAGATGAGTGCTAATCGTTTCATCATTGTTAAGGTTTTAGTATGAAAATCGCCAAGCGCATGGACTGGCTAATTCCCGTAAAAGTCATTGGCATCCACATCTCCCAGACCGTTGGTAACGCTCTTTCCGTTGTCTTTCTTGCTTTTCTTGTCTTTCTTACCAAGAGCCGCATTCGATGTGGCTGTGAGGTTACCGAGATCAACATAGTGGTCAAAACTGTTAGGCTTCAGAGTCACGTTGTCGCCCTTCACCTCGAGGTTGATGCAGCCCACTCCAGCAGTGAGGATGGGACGCCACTTGCTGTCGCTGTTAGCCTTGCTCACCATCACCAGTTGGTAGTCGTCACCCGACAGGTTGCTGGGCAGGATGGGGGTGAACTCAAGTTCGCGATAAGAACGTGTGGGAGTGAGCGATGCATCAGTCACCTCTAGCGTCTTTACCATCTCGCCGTCCTTGTAGAGCGCCACGCCCAAATTGCCCGTGAAATTGCCGATGGTACAGTTACTCACACGTTCCACCTTCACCCTTACTCGCCCACCTTTCTTGCCGCTGGGGGCAGCCTCCAGACCTTTCATGCTCAACACACTCACTTTCTCGTTGTTTGCCGATGGAGGCTGAATGCCACCGATGAAGGTGACATTCTCGTTATAGTTCGCCACCGCACCAGTGCGGCTACCCGGACGGACAGGCGAGAGGTTCGTGATTTCAAAATATCCATTACTTGTTCCGTTCCACCCCCAATTGAAATGGAACAATCCGTTAGTGTCATAACCATCGCACACGAAACAGTGACCGAAATCCTCCTCGTCAGTACCACCCATCAGCACGGGTCTTCCTTCGCTCAATTCCTTCTTCAGATAATAGACGAAGTCTTCGGGAGTGAAAGCGTCGCGACGGAAATTCACCATGTTGTTCCCATAGCCAAAATACTCTACTAAAGCCTGTGCCAGGTCGATGCGGCTTGCACTCGAACCCGATGGCGAATAGTCCATGTTGCAGGCAACACCGACATCGAACATCAGTTGGCTGATAGCAGCATTTTCCTTTTCGTCCCCTCCAGTCTTGCTGTAGGTGGGCAGCATGTTATTCCAGTCGTAAGTAGTGGTGAAAGAACTGCTCACCGTCTCTCCCTCGTTTTCATAACTGTGTGACTTGCCTGATGGCTGTTTGGGAAACTCGTAAAAGCGCATGATTTGTGCTGCACCAGTAGCGACACATCCAGTCAGACTTTTGTTGGGGCACTTGGCATTATAGGGGAACGTCTGCGCATAGCAGATATTGCCCAGCAGCGGTTTCACTTCGGGAGCCAATCCCGCATCATCGTGTACTGCCCTCTTCAGCGGGCCTTCATTCAGTTGCGCCAGCAGCGAGTCTGGTGTCATGGACAAGTCGCTCAGTGCCTCCGTATAGCCACCTAACCACGCCTTCATTTCGGGTGCAAGACTCTCAATGTCGAAATGTCCTTCGTTGGAGTAGGCAAGAATCTTCTTCGTACGGCTATCAGCACTCACGATGATGAATCCCTGTTCGCCTCCTCGGTTGAAGATATAGTAGTAAGGATGGTCGTTCTGTGAGTCCTTCTCCACATGCGCCAGTTCTGGCTTCTTATTTTCGCCGCCACGACGCAAGGGCAGGAAACCGACTGCGGCATCCAGAGCATCGTTCACATTCACTACATGAGAGTTTTGTGCATGTACATTCGTGCACATAGATAGGGTTAGGATAGTAAAAAACGCTAATTTTTTCATTATGAAAAGTTCTTAATGGTTGGTGGTGCAAAGGTAAATATTTCTTTTGCAACCACCAAATATTTTTTCATTTAAGTTTGAACTGGAGCATCCCTTGGCTTGAAATTGTTATGTTGGTGTTTGGATGCTCTTGGAAATGTGTAAAAAGAGTTGGTATCGGACTTATGATGCAGCCTAATTATCTTTTCTTGCTTTTTTGTTGCGTTATCGAACGAAAAGGCGTACCTTTGTCACTGATTGTAAAAAGCATCATTTTCGCTATGCAGCCATTAGCAGAGAGATTGCGTCCGCAGACGTTGGACGATTATATAGGACAGAAGCACCTCGTGGGTGAGGGGGCTGTGATTCGCCGCATGATTGAACAGAAGCGCATTTCTTCGTTTATCCTGTGGGGACCTCCTGGTGTGGGGAAAACGACGTTGGCGAATATCATCGCCAAGACGTTGGATGTGCCGTTCTTCACGTTGAGTGCAGTGACGTCGGGCGTGAAGGATGTGCGTGAGGTGATTGAAAAGGCGAAGGCTTCGTCGTTTTTCGGCAATGTGAGGGGTGGGGTGTCACCCATCCTTTTCATCGATGAAATCCATCGCTTTTCGAAGTCACAGCAGGACAGCCTTTTGGGGGCAGTGGAGCAAGGAACGGTGACTCTGATTGGTGCCACGACGGAGAACCCTTCGTTCGAGGTCATCCGTCCTCTTTTGAGCCGTTGTCAGGTGTATGTGCTGAAGAGTCTGGAAAAGGAGGATTTGTTGAGTTTGCTTGACCATGCATTGACGACGGATGTGTTCCTGAAAGAGAAAAAGATTGATGTGCAGGAAACGACTGCCATGATGCGCTATAGCGGTGGAGATGCCCGAAAGTTTTTGAATATATTGGAATTGGTAACAGAAACATCTTCAGTTATTAACGATGATGTTGTTACAGAGACGCTTCAGCAGAATCCTTTGGCGTATGACAAGGATGGTGAGATGCACTATGATATCATTTCAGCCTTCATCAAGAGCATCAGAGGGAGTGACCCCGATGCTGCCATTTATTATCTGGCTCGTATGATCGAAGGGGGTGAAGACCCTCTTTTCATTGCCCGCAGATTGGTCATCTCTGCCAGCGAGGACATAGGACTTGCTAATCCCAATGCTCTTTTGTTGGCGAATGCAGCTTTTGACGCTGTCAACAAAATTGGTCTTCCAGAAGGACGCATCCCTCTTGCAGAAGCGACTGTCTATCTTGCCACATCACCTAAGAGCAATTCTGCGTATATGGCCATCAATGATGCCTTGCAATATGTCGGTGAGACGGGTAATTTGCCTGTTCCTCTTCATCTGCGCAATGCACCCACCAAACTGATGTCGCAACTTGGCTATGGAAAAGACTACAAATATGCCCATGCTTACGAAGGAAATTTCGTAGAGCAGCAATTCTTGCCCGATGGTGCTACCGATGCCCGCTTTTGGCATCCACAGGAGAATGCATCAGAGAACAAGCTGCACGAGCGCATGAAACAGCTGTGGGGAGAACGCTTCGAGACCTAGATTTGTGGATAAAGATAAACAGTATTCAATCTTCTTAATCTCTATAATCATCCGCCCCGCGGATTAGTTGGAAAAAAGAACTAGTCCGCTGAAGCGGCCGATTGGAGGATTTGGAAGATTAGTGAGAAAAATAGAAATACAGTTATAAATCAGTCCTATCTTCTCAATCTTCTTAATCATCCGCCCCGCGGATTAGTTGGAAAAAAGAACTAGTCCGCTGAAGCGGCCGATTGGAGGATTTGGAAGATTAGTGAGAAAAATAAAAATACAGTTATAAATCCTTTCAATCTTCTTGATCTCTTTAATCATCCGCCCCGCGGATTAGTTGGAAAAAGAACTAGTCCGCTGAAGCGGCCGATTGGAAGATTTGGAAGATTAGTAAAATAGAAATGTATATATGCGAACAAGAGATGAGTTGACATACAAAGTGATTGGCGCAGCAATGGAAGTCCATAGGAATCTTGGGTGTGGATTTACGGAGAAAGTTTATCAGGATGCGTTGGAGAAGGAATTGCAGATACAGAAAATACCATATGAGCGTGAGGTGCGGATGCGCGTGATATACAAAAACGAAGAACTTGATTCGGAGTACATACCAGATTTTGTGTGTTACGATAAGATAGTGGTGGAATTGAAGGCTGTGGAAGAATTGACGGATTTGCATAAAGCACAAACTATCAATTATTTGCATGTTTCTCGGATGCCTGTCGCTTTGCTGATGAACTTTGGCGCCGAATCACTGGAATTTCAAAGATATAATGCAAGAGATTAAAATCCGTTCAATCTTCTCAATCTCTTTAATCATCCGCCCCGCGGATTAGTTGGAAAAAGAACTAGTCCGCAAAAGCGGCCGATTGGAGGATTTGGAAGATTAGTGAGAAAAATAAAAATACAGTTATAAATCCGTTCAATCTTCTCAATCTCTTTAATCATCCGCCCCGCGGATTAGTTGGAAAAAAGAACTAGTCCGCAGAAGCGGCCGATTGGAGGATTTGGAAGATTGGTGGGTGCAGTATAGTGCAGTATAGCAAGCCTCCATTGAAGAGTAATTCACTTTTTTCGTACCGTTGAGCTTCGCTTGAACGTAGGATGCACCTCTGAATAACAAATAAATCGGGATTTATTTTGTTCTTCGCTCGGTTTTCACTACCTTTGCAGCGTTTTTCGCGCGTGTGCGTGTAAGCATACGTGTGTATAGTGTGTGGTAAAAAGATAAATACTAAAATTTCAAGATATGAACATTTCTTATAAATGGTTGAAGGAATACGTTGACTTCGACATGACAGCCGAGGAGGTGGGCAAGGCGCTCACCAGCATGGGTTTGGAAGTCGAAGCAGTGGAAGAGGTGCAGAGCATCAAGGGTGGTCTGCAAGGATTGGTGGTCGGTCAGGTACTGACTTGCGAACCTCATCCGAACAGTGACCACATGCACGTGACGACAGTGGATGAAGGTAATGGCGTGGTGGAGCAGATTGTCTGCGGTGCCCCCAATGTCGCTGCTGGTCAGAAAGTGATTGTGGCCCAGTTGGGCTGCAAACTCTACGACGGCGACAAGGAGTTTGTCATCAAGAAGAGCAAACTGAGAGGCATTGAGTCGAACGGCATGATTTGTGCTGAAGACGAGATTGGTGTGGGCACCAGCCACGATGGCATTATCGTGCTGCCCGAGACGGCTGTGGTAGGCACTCCTGCTGCCGAATACTTCGGTTTGGAGAGTGACTTCGTGATAGAGGTCGATATTACGCCCAACCACTCAGACGCTTGTTCTCATTGGGGTGTGGCACGCGACTTCTATGCCTACTTGAAGCAGAACGGTTTTGAGACTTCGTTGCATCGTCCGTCAGTGGATGACTTCAAGGTGCAGAACAACGACTTGAAGTTTGACGTGGTGGTAGAGGCTCCCGAGGCTTGTCCTCGTTACTGCGCTGTCAGCGTGAAGAACTGCGAAGTGAAGGAGAGTCCGAAGTGGTTGAAGGATCGTCTGACCACGATAGGTCTGCGTCCTATCAACAACATCGTCGATATTACCAACTACATCATGATGGCATACGGACAGCCACTGCACTGTTTCGATGCCGACATGGTGAAGGGTCAGAAGGTGGTGGTGAAGACCATGCCAGAAGGCACTCCGTTCGTCACCCTCGACGGTGAGGAACACAAACTTTCTGACCGCGACCTGGCCATCTGCAATGCCGAGGAGCCGATGTGTATCGCTGGTGTGTTCGGCGGTAAGGGTAGTGGTACGTATGAAACCACGAAGAACGTGCTTTTCGAGAGTGCTTATTTCCATCCCACGTGGATTCGCAAGAGTGCCCGTCGTCACGGACTTCAGACTGATGCAAGTTTCCGTTTTGAAAGAGGCATCGACCCTGCTGGTCAGATCTACGCCATCAAGCGTGCTGCGATGTTAGCACAGGAATTGGCTGGTGGCGAAATCAGCATGGAGATTGTGGATGTGAAGAACGACACCCTGCCACAGGATGCCATCATCGATGTAGAGTATCAGTATGTGGCTGATCTCATTGGTAAGGAACTCCCTGTGGAGACACAGCAGAGCATCTTGAAGAACCTCGGTTTCGAGATTCTTTCATCGGATGAGAAGCAGATGCAGGTGAAGGCTCCCGCTTTCCGTGTGGATGTGAAGAAACCTTGCGATGTGGTGGAAGAAATTCTCCGCATCTATGGCTATAACAATATTGAGATTCCTTCTCAGGTGCGTTCATCGCTCACCGTAAAGGGCGAACTGGACAAGAGCAACAAACTGCAGAACCATGTGGCTGAGCAGTTGGTGGGCTGCGGCTTCAACGAGATTCTGAACAACTCGCTCACCAAGGTTTCTTACTATGAAAATGGTCAGACTTACAAACTGGAGAACTGCGTGAAACTGATGAATCCGCTGAGTCAGGACTTGGCAGTGTTGCGTCAGACATTGCTCTTCGGTGGTCTTGAGTCCATTGCCCGCAACAGCAATCGTCGCATGCCCGACTTGAAGTTCTTCGAGTTCGGCAACTGTTACTATTTCGACCCTGAGAAGAATCAGGAGAAGGTGGACGAGAACGGCGAGACGCTGAAGGCAAGTGCCGAGTCTTCGAAGAAGATTCTGGCTGCCTACAGCGAGGACTACCATCTGGGGCTTTGGTTGACAGGTAAGCGTGTGAACGGCAACTGGGCACATGCCGACGAGGACTCTTCGGTGTATGAGATGAAGGCATACGTGCTCAACATCTTCAAGCGTCTGGGTGTTCCGTTCGGTGCCCTTGTCTTCAGCGAGGAGAAGAACGACATCTTCTCTGTGGCCACCACCGTTGCCCAGCGTGGTGGTAAAAAGATTGCCGAGTTTGGCATCGTGACCAAGAAGATGGCCAAGAAACTCGACATCGAGGCTCCTGTTTATTTCGCCGACATCAACTGGACCAACCTCATGAAACTCATCAAGAAGGTGACAGTCACCTACTACGACCTGTCGAAGTTCCCGGCTGTGAGCCGCGACCTCGCTCTGCTCGTGGATGAAGGTGTTGAGTTTGCCCAAATTGAGGCAGCCGCTTATCAGGCAGAGAAGAAACTCTTGAAGGAAGTGAAACTCTTCGATGTGTATGAAGGCAAGCACCTCGAAGCAGGCAAGAAGTCGTATGCCGTCAACTTCACCCTCCAGAGCGAGGAGAAGACGCTGAACGACAAGGCCATCGAAGCCATCATGACCAAGATAGAGCAGAACATCTGCAAGGCAACGGGTGCAACCGTTCGTGGCAAGTAATAACGTGAATATTTTTTCAACAACGAATTTAACGAATTAGACGAATTCCTTTAGTGGAATGCCGCAAGCGGCAACGAATAAAATCGAATGTAGTTCGTTCCATCGGAATCTCTTGTCGGATTTTTCATAAGAAAGTTGATGCCATTCGTTTTTATTCGGCGCACCAAAGGTGCATTGCAGGAAAAGAATTCGTCTCTTTCGACAAATTCGTTGTTCTAAAAACTCATTGTGAAAAAGAAATTGTAAATATAAAAATTGTAAATGAAATTATGGGACGCGCATTTGAATTCCGTAAAGCAAGAAAACTGAAGAGATGGGGTAACATGGCAAAGACTTTCACACGCCTTGGCAAGCAGATTGCTATCGCCGTGGCTGAAGGTGGCCCAGACCCAGACAACAACGCACACCTTCGTGCTGTCATCGCGACTTGTCGTCACGAGAACATGCCAAAGGACAACATCGACCGTGCTATCAAGAACGCTATTGGCAAGGATAAGTCGGCTTGGAAGAGCGTGACTTACGAAGGATATGGTCCTCACGGAGTGGCTGTGTTCGTAGATACTTTGACCGACAACACCACTCGTACCGTGGCCGACGTTCGCTCTGTGTTCAACAAGTTCAGCGGCAACATGGGCACGACAGGCTCTCTCTCGTTCCTCTTCGACCACTACAGCCAGTTCACCTTCAAGAAGAAGGCCGACATGGACATGGACGAGTTCATTCTCGAAGCCATCGAGTTTGGCGTGAACGACGAGTATGACGAGGAGTACGACGAAGAGAAGGATGAGACCACCATCACCATCTATGGCGACCCCAAGTCGTTCGCACAGATTCAGAAGTACCTCGAAGACAATGGTTACGAAATCACTGGTGCAGAGTTCACCTATGTACCCAATGACTTGAAGGAAGTGACCGACGAACAGCGTGAAACCATTGAAAAGATGGTGGAGCGTCTGGAAGAGTTCGACGATGTGCAGAACGTCTATACAAACATGAAATGATGTACAATTATGTACAATTTTCCATGCGGACAATTGTAAATTGTAAATCGATAAATTGTAAATAGAAAGATGAAAACCATTTACGAAACAAAGGGCACTTGCTCTAAAGCGATAGAACTGGATGTTGATGATGCTACAGGCATCATCAACTCCGTTCAGTTCATTGGCGGTTGTGCCGGAAACACAACTGGCATCTCTCAGTTGGTGCGTGGCATGAAGGCTGAGGATGTTATCAGTAAGTTGGAAGGGGTTCGTTGTGGTGTGAAACCTACCAGTTGCCCTGACCAGTTGGCACATGCTCTCAGACAGGCACTTGCCAAGTAAACATAGTTCTTAATATATCTATATATGTACGCGCGTATATTCATATCTGTATTGATGCTTCTTCTTGTGCTCACTTCTTGTCAAGAAAAGAAAGCCGATTTCTTTGAGCGTGAAGCAAAAGAATACACGGAAAAGCATTGTCCGACAAAGATGGATGCAGTCACGACACTTGACAGTATTGTATTTGTGAAAGGGGAAGATCGAATAGGGGATTTGCTTTTGTATTATTCACTTTCGCTGGACGAAACGTCACGTAAAATCTTAATGGATAATCTTGGTCAATTGGCAGACATGAATCTGAATGACCTCCGCAATTCCATTGCTTTGGCGATGTATAAGGAAGAAGGAGTGGAGTTTACGTATATTTATCATGATGCGTCGACTGGAGAGAAGATTGTTGAGTTTCATCTCACGAAAAAAGATTATCAATAACTGATTGTGTGCGCACACAGTTGTTTTGACTTCAAACAACCCCATTTTCCGTGATTTATTCTTTTTAAGTCGTTTTTTCTTTACTTTTGTGAAAAATGTTTTGTTTTTGTTGCCAAAACATTATAACTTTGCATTGTTTTTAGGGACAAATGAATGAAGTCCCCTTCATTAAAATAAGTTTAACAATTAAAGGTAAGGTTAAGATTATGTTACAGGAAAAAGCAGGAAACATTGCTGGTCTCATTTGGAACGCTCTTGCAGCAGCAGAGGCAGCACAGACATTCAAGCAGATCAAGAAGGCTACAAAACTTGCTGAGAAGGATTTCAACCTCGGTCTTGGTTGGTTGCTCCGCGAGGACAAAGTCAACGCTGTTGAGACTGGTGACGAAAAGGATCCATATGCATACTCTTTGAAGTAATTTGCGTAGATCTCTCAAGAAAAGAACCACAGATTATAAAAATGCGTTGTTCCCATTTTTCGAACAACGCATTTTTCTTTTTAAATTCTCGAACCCAAATATGAAAAAGTTTGCCATTTTGTTCTTATAACCGATTTTTTGTACTACCTTTGCAAAACAAACGCTCAAACATCTTTTTTGCGGATATGAAGAAGGACTTTTACAAATGCGTGAGCAAGGTGTGCGCAGTGCTGCTCACCCTGTTGGGCTTTACGGCTCCCATCACATTGGCATCGTGCTATGGCCCAATGCCTGATCGTCATTATTCAGCAGAAGAATTGGCTGATTCCATTGATTCGTTGGCAGTGACCGAGGCTGACTCTTTGGCACAGACGGAGGATATGCAAGCAGTTGAAGAAGTTGGTGCAGAAGAGGGTGAGGAGTGATGCGATGAACATGAAGAATATCAGGAATTTTTGTATTATAGCACACATCGACCACGGGAAATCAACATTGGCGGATCGTTTGTTGGAGAAAACAAACACCATCAAGATCACCCAAGGTCAGATGTTGGATGACATGGATTTGGAACAAGAGCGTGGTATCACAATCAAGAGCCATGCCATCCAAATGGAACATCAATATGATGGTGACAAGGAAGAGTTCAAGGGACAAAAGTTCATCTTGAACCTGATTGACACGCCCGGACACGTCGATTTCTCTTATGAGGTGAGCCGTTCCATCGCTGCATGCGAAGGGGCGCTGTTAGTCGTGGATGCCACACAGGGAGTGCAGGCACAAACCATCAGCAATCTCTATATGGCGATTGACCATGACCTCGAAATCATCCCGGTCATCAACAAGATTGATATGCCTAATGCCATGCCCGAAGAGGTGGCAGACGAAATCATCGACCTCATTGGTTGCGACTTGGAAGACATCATCTATGCCAGCGGAAAGACGGGCGAAGGAGTGGGGGAGATCCTGAATGCGGTAGTGGAGCGTGTACCCCATCCTGTAGGTGAAGAGAACGCACCTCTTCAAGCATTGATTTTCGACTCTGTGTTCAACTCCTACCGTGGCGTTATCGCTTACTTCAAGATTATCAATGGTGTGATGCATCCGGGAGAGAAGGTGCGTTTCATCAACACAAAAAAAGAATATCTGGCGGAGGAGATTGGTACGCTGAAGATGGACATGGTGCCCAAGAAGGAACTGCGCACAGGAGATGTGGGCTACATCGTGACGGGTATCAAGAATGCCACAGAGGTGAAGGTGGGAGACACCATCACTTCGTTGGTCAATCCCACTACTGAAGCCATCAAAGGATTCCAGGAAGTGAAGCCGATGGTCTTTGCTGGTATCTATCCCATTGAGACCGAAGACTATGAGAACTTGCGCACCTCATTGGAGAAACTGCAGTTGAACGATGCTTCACTGACGTTCCAGCATGAGAGTTCGGCAGCATTGGGATTTGGTTTCCGCTGCGGATTCTTGGGACTTCTCCACATGGAGATTGTGCAGGAACGACTGGATCGTGAGTTCGACATGGACGTCATCACCACTGTGCCGAACGTGAGTTATATGGTGTATGACAAGCATGGTGAGGCACAGGAGGTACACAATCCAAGCGGCATGCCTGACCCCACGCTGATTGACCATGTGGAGGAACCTTACATTCGGGCAACCGTCATCACGACTGCCAACTATATCGGTCCCATCATGACCCTATGCTTGGGCAAACGTGCAGAATTGGTGAAACAAGACTTCATTGCGGGCAACCGTGTGGAGATTGAGTTCCTCATGCCATTGGGCGAAATTGTGATTGACTTCTACGATAAATTGAAGAGTGTTTCCCGTGGTTATGCATCGTTCGACTATCATCCGGCAGGTTTCCGCGAAAGCAAACTCGTGAAACTCGATATTCTCTTGAATGGTGAATCTGTCGATGCACTTTCCACCTTGACACATGTAGATAATGCTGTTACCCTTGGCCGTCGCATGTGTGAACGCTTGAAAGAACTTCTTCCTCGGCAGCAGTTCGACATCGCCATTCAGGCTGCCATCGGAGGTAAGATTGTGGCACGTGAGACAGTGAAACAAGTGCGCAAAGACGTGTTGGCGAAGTGCTACGGTGGTGACGTTTCCCGTAAGCGAAAACTGCTTGAAAAACAAAAACGAGGCAAGAAACGCATGAAGCAAATTGGCAATGTGAGTGTGCCGCAGAAGGCATTCCTGGCAGTGCTGAAACTCGACGATGATTAATGATTAAGGGGCTCTCAAAAAGCCCCTTAATTGTTAAAATATGCTTAAAAGTAGGTGAATACCCCTAAAAACATGCTAAAAAGCATAAAAAGTTTGGCTGTTTCACCTAAAAGCCATAACTTTGCAGCACTTTTAATGAAAGAGTGCTTTCTGCGATGTAAGCATTTTTAAGGTAAGATTGTATGAAGAAATTATTGGTATTAGCACTGATGGCTATCTCGTTGAATGCTGTTGCGCAAACAGTTCCGCAGGTAGATCTTCAGAAGAAATGGGGTGCAGTCATCAACGCCATTGCGATGGTGGAGAGTCAAGGTCATCCCAAAGCAGTGTCAAAAAATGGACTCTACGTCGGTTATCTGCAGATTTCCGAAATCCTTGTGCGCGAGTGCAACCGTATTGTTGGGTACAAGAAGTACACTTACGCAGACCGTTATGACAAACAGAAGAGCATTGACATGTTCATTGATTATCAGGAATACTACAACCCCGATGGTAATATGGAACGTGCCATTCGCCTTTGGAACTCAGGCGACCTCAAGTGTATGACACGCAAGGCGCGCACCGAAGGCTACTATCAGCGTGTGATGTCAAAGTACACCGCTACAGCCTCTCTGGAATAACACTGAAAAGATTTTTCTTTTATATCAAAACGTCCCAGGAAGAACTTCGGTTCTCTCTGGGACGTTTTTTTGTGCTTTCACATTTTTCGTAATGCCCCCAAAACCGACGTGCCCCACGTCGGCAAGGCGGCGTGGGGCACGTCGGTTTTGGGGCTCTGTTTTTCTAGATTTCTTTGTTTCCCGAATTTGAACGGCCGTGCATGAAACGCCCCTCATGTACACCCTTCAACGTCACTAATAAACAAAGTGGTGTGAAGAATCTTGAAAGGTGGCTTAAAATTTGGTGGATTGGGGAAAAAGGTATAACTTTGCCAATCAATAATAGAAATAAGTATTGTCATGAAAGTGAAAGATTCTTGGAAGGAGAAGGGCTATGTGGATGAGCCTGTTCCTGAGGGCATTGATTTGAATGCCGAGATTCGTCGGATGTGTAAGGAGAAGAATGCGGTGATTCTGGCGCATTACTACACGGATGGGGCAGTGCAGGACATCGCAGACTTTGTAGGCGACTCGCTGGCTCTGGCGCAGTGGTCGGCGAAAACCGATGCCGACATCATCGTGATGTGTGGTGTTCACTTCATGGGTGAGACGAACAAGATTCTTTGTCCCGACAAGAAGGTGCTGGTGCTTGACCTGAATGCAGGATGTTCTTTGGCTGACAGTTGCAGGGCCGAGGATTTGAAGGCGTTTATCGATGAACATCCGGGCTATAAGGTGGTGAGTTATGTGAACACGACTGCTGCTGTGAAGGCACTGACCGATGTGGTGGTGACTTCGAGCAATGCCAAATTGGTCATCGACTCATTTCCTCAGGATGAGAAACTTATCTTTGGTCCTGACAAGAACCTCGGCAACTATATCAACTCCGTGACAGGTCGTGAGATGCTCCTGTGGAATGGTGGCTGTCATGTGCATGGACAGTTCTCGTTGGAGAAGATTCTGGCACTGAAGGCAGAGCACCCGTCGGCAAAGATTCTGGTGCATCCTGAGTGTCCGGCACCCATTCAGAAGGTGGCGGATGTGATTGGCTCGACGGCTGGTTTGCTGAACTTTGCCATCAAGGATGAAGCCACCGAGTTCATCGTGGCAACGGAAAGCGGCATCCTGCACAAGATGAAGGAGGCTTGTCCCGACAAACTGTTCATTCCAGCACCACCAGAGGCTACGGAGACTGTGGGCTGTTCCTGCAACGAATGCGAGTTCATGAAACTCAACACGCTGAAGAAACTCTACAACACGCTGAAATATGAGTGGCCCACCATCGAGGTGGATGCAGCCATTGCTGAAAAAGCAGTGAAGCCCATTGACCGGATGTTGGAGATTAGTAAGCAGACCCTCCCCCCGCCCTCCCTATAGGGAGGGAGAGGTATCTCTGCCAATGAGGAACTAATGGAGAAAGCAAACGAGCAAGGTAACCACCCCCTCTCTATAGGGAGGGTGAGGGGAGGGTCTTAGGATGTGGAATCATAGAACAGCCTCGCCTGACCGATACGAACTGTTGAAAGAATATGCCAGAGAGAATCGGAAGAATATGACTTTGGCAGAATCTTTCTTATGGCAGAATCTTCGGGCTAATGCTTTAGACCATAAGTTCTTGCGTCAGCATGTGATTGGCGATTATATCGTTGATTTTGTGTGCCGTGATGATGGCTTAGTTATAGAAGTGGATGGAGCATACCATGCCGAACGTGAGCAGCAGATGGATGATGAGATTCGGACGCATGATTTGGAAAAGATGGGCTTTCGTGTGATTAGATTCACGAATGAGGAAGTCCTTTACGACATTGAGGCTGTTCTGGAAGAAATAGAGAACCAACTTAAATAATGACAGTGAATCCAACGGATATCATAACAAATACCATAGTCGAGAGTAACCGCCCCCTCCCTGTAGGGAGGGCAGGGGGAGGGTCTGTGTCTGCTTCTGTCGCTGCATTAGTTTCTGGTGGTGTCGATTCTGCTGTTTCGGTGCATTTGCTGAAAGAGCAGGGGATTGACCCGCATCTGTTTTACATCAAGATAGGTCCCGACGAAAAGACAGAGTGGAACTGCACCTCGGAAGAGGATGTGGAGATTTGTCAGTGGTTGGCACGGAAGTATGGCTTGAAGTTTGATGTGATAGACCTGCACAAAGACTATTGGGAAAAGGTGGTCGGTTACACGATGGACAAGGCACGGCAAGGGCTGACACCGAATCCTGATGTGATGTGCAACAAACTTATCAAGTTCGGCTGTTTCGAAGAGGTGGCAGGCAAGGAGTTTGACTTTACTGCCACAGGGCATTATGCCACGACAACCACAATGGACGGGAAAGTGTGGCTTTCCACTTCGCCCGACCCCGTGAAAGACCAGACGGATTTTCTTTGCCAAATCAGTTCGTTGCAAGTGAACAAACTGATGTTTCCCATCGGACATTTGTGGAAGCATCAGGTGAGGGAGATTGCCGAACAGGCACATCTGCTGAATGCGGAAAGGAAAGATAGTCAGGGCATTTGTTTCTTAGGCAACATCGATTTCCGCGATTACATCAAGGCACATCTGGGTGAGAATCCTGGCGATGTGCGTGAGATAGAAACAGGCCATAAGATAGGGGAACACAAAGGGCTGTGGTTCTACACGATAGGTCAGCGCAAGGGACTCGGTTTTGGCGGTGGCCCTTGGTTTGTGGTGAAAAAGAACCTCAAGCGCAACATCCTCTTCGTCTCGCATGGCTATGACCCCGAGAAGGTGTATAAAGACCATCTGACCATGAATGACTTTCACTTCATCACGGAAAATCCGTTTGAGGATGAAGCGTTTAAGCAGGATGTGCAGATGACAGCAGGAAATCCATCAATGCGGGTGACGTTCAAGATTCGTCACACACCCGAATATCTTGGCGGTGTCCTTTCTCTCAAGGAAGATGGACGCTGGTTTCTTCAGGCTGACAAGAAGATACACGGTGTTGCCCCCGGTCAGTTCTGCGTGGTGTATGACAAAGACCACCACCTCTGTTTCGGTAGTGGAGAAATTAACTGAATTTGAAAGTTGGTGCCTTTCGTGGACATTCCATGAAAGGCACCAACTTTTTATGTTGTGTTGTAAAGTTTTCGGCTGAGATAGTTTGTGTGAGAAAAATAAATGTGTATCTTTGCAACGAAAACAAACGAAAGACAGATGAGCAAATACGAGATTCCTTTCTTGACAGCGTGCATTCAAGCGTTCGGGCGGCGGTTTGCCATGACACGGCAGGCGGCATTCCGCTATCTGCACAAGTACAAGGGATTGGCGTTCCTGATTGAGTTCTACGATGTGGAACACCTGCAGTCGATGGATGAAACCATTGATGACCTGCTCATCGTTTGCCAAAAGAATGGAGGGGTACTGGCATGACACTCTACCACGGCACCAATCAGGACATAGAGACAATAGACCTCACCCGGGGCTTGCGGCACAAGGATTTCGGTAAGGGATTCTATTTGACACCCGACAAGAATACAGCCATTCGCATGGCACAGAAAAAGACACGTATCTTCGGGGGAACTGCCACTTTGATTGCTTACGAACTGGATGATGAAGCCTTGCATTCCGAATTGAAGGTGAAAATCTTCCCCGAGAAGGCTTCTGTAGAGTGGCTTCTCTTTGTGGATGCCAACCGAGACAGGAAAACTTTAGCACCCATTCACGACTATGATATCGTCATCGGACCAATAGCCGACGATGGCGTTGTTCTCCAACTTACTAATTTCCGTGAAGGTATCTACAAGCCCGAACAGGCTGCCGAGCAGTTGCAGGACAGATACCTCGACCAACAGTATTATTTCGGAACGGAGCAGGCTCTTCGCTTCCTTCACAAGACAAACGTAGAAACCGTATGAACCAACCCACCCATCAACAGATAGCGACTTACCTGACCAATTACGCCTTGAGCGAGTTGGTGAAATACGTGATGGAGGACACGGGCTGCACCATCGAAGAAGCGATGGAACGGGTCTATAACTCACCACTGATGCCAGCCTTGCAGGACGAGGAAAACGAACTCTACGTTCAAAGTCCAGCCTATCTGTACGAGTTGATGAATCTCCCACAACTACAATGTGTTGGAACAGAAATTCAGTTATAATATATGAATATAGAAAGTTGGTGCCTTTCGTGGACATTCCATGCAAGGCACCAACTTTTTATGTTGTGTTGTAAAGTTTCAGAGTCGAAAAGTTTTGTGTCAGAGAAATTAGGGGTTCGCGAACAGCACTATGTGGGTGGCATCGTTCGTTTTGCCAATGGAAAGTGGTATGCCAACAATGCTGACACATATACATGCAATCCGATGAACACCGATGGATGGAGTTTGCTGGAAGACTTGTTGGTTTTTGAAAGAGCATGAAAAATGCCGGCTCAGCATGATGTGTTGAGTCGGCATTTTTTGTGGATGCTCGTTTGTTTTTACTTCTTCTCCTTCAAGAGGTCGCGGATTTCGGTGAGGAGCACTTCTTCCTTTGTTGGCTCTGGTTCTGGAGCGGCGGCAGCCTCTTCGGCTTCCTTCTTCTTGCGGAGGGCAGATGCCTTGGCGATGGCCTTCACGATGAAGAAGAGGCAGATGGCGATGATGAAGAAGTCGAGCACGTTCTGGCAGAATGCGCCGTAGTTCCAAGTGACGGGTTCGATGGCTTCGGTCACCACTTCGCCTGCCTCGTTCAGCACTTCGGGCACACCGGGCTTGAGTTCAATCTTCAGGTCTGCCACGTTCACGCTCCATGCTGCAGCCACGAGTGGCATGATGAGGTCTGCCACGATGGAAGACACGATTTTGCCGAATGCGCCGCCGATGATGACACCGACTGCCATGTCCATCACATTGCCCTTGAAGGCAAATTCCTTAAATTCTTCAATAAATTTTGCCATAGTCTTTGATTTTTATATAATAAAATGTTGAAAAGTATCGTTATAAATGATACGAGAATATGAATGTTCTCGTTGCAAAGGTACAAAAAAATCTACACACCGTGTTAATAAACTAAAAAAAATATGAAGAATCAATTGTATTTTCTGTTGATGATGTGCATGTTATTGCTGCTTGCGGCATGTTCGACGGCTCATCATTGTAACTGCGGATAAGAGTTAAGGTTAAAAGACAAGGGGAAGCATTTTGCTTCCCCTTTCTTTGTTATGGTTGAGTTTCTCTTATTTGAGTTCAGCGAGGTACTTGATAGTACGAACCATCTGAGAAGTGTAAGAGTTCTCGTTGTCATACCAAGAAACAACCTGTACCTGGTAAGTGTCGTCGTCAATCTTAGAAACCATAGTCTGAGTTGCGTCGAAGAGAGAACCGAACTTCATGCCGATGATGTCAGAAGAAACGATCTGATCCTCCGTGTAACCGAAACTCTCAGTACCAGCAGCCTTCATGGCAGCGTTGATACCTTCCTTGGTGATGTCCTTACCCTTCACAACAGCAACGAGGATAGTAGTAGAACCTGTTGGAGTTGGAACGCGCTGTGCAGAACCGATGAGTTTGCCGTTCAGTTCAGGAATAACGAGACCGATAGCCTTTGCAGCACCAGTTGAGTTAGGAACGATGTTGCAAGCACCAGCACGAGAACGACGGAGGTCGCCCTTACGCTGAGGACCGTCGAGAATCATCTGGTCGCCAGTGTAAGCGTGGATGGTTGACATGATACCGCTAACGATAGGAGCGTAGCCGTTCAAAGCAGCAGCCATAGGAGCCAAGCAGTTAGTGGTGCAAGATGCAGCAGAGATCACTGTGTCAGCAGGAGTCAGAGTCTTGTGGTTCACGTTGTAAACGATGGTTGGGAGGTCATTGCCTGCAGGAGCAGAGATAACCACCTTCTTTGCACCAGCCTGGATGTGTGCAGAAGCCTTCTCCTTAGAAGTGTAGAAACCAGTACACTCGAGCACTACGTCAACACCAAGCTCACCCCAAGGAAGCTCAGCAGCGTTTGGCTTAGCGTAGATAGTGATTTCCTTACCGTCAACGATGATAGAGTTGTCTGTTGCCTCAACAGTGTGCTTGCCTTCGCCAAACTTACCAGCGAAACCACCCTGTGCAGTGTCATACTTGAGGAGGTGAGCAAGCATCTTAGGGCTTGTCAAGTCGTTGATTGCGATTACTTCATAACCTTCAGCCTCGAACATCTGACGGAAAGCGAGGCGACCAATACGGCCGAAGCCGTTAATAGCTACTTTTGTCATTGATTTAATAATTTATTGAGTTAATAATAACTGTATGTTGCTTGTGTTTTTAGTAGGGGAGGAAAACGCCTCACGGGGCTTCCTTCTCTTTTTCCGACTGCAAAGGTACGAATTTTTTATCAATGTAAATCATTTTTGTCACAATTTCTTTTTAAAATAAGGCGAGCGGACACCAAAAGCCCGATATTGGCAAACAAAAAGAAATGGGAAAACTTGCTTTTGTCAACTACGTGTTGCAATAGGGGTGGGCAACCTCCTCTTTTTTGCCTCGTCCTTAGGCTCAGAAAATTCTCTTTTTCAAGTCTCGCAAGTGCTTTCAGACCACGGATTACAGATTGCACAGATTGGCTACACTGAAGGTTCTTCTTTGCATGCTTGGGCTATTACGCAGATTTTTTCAAAATTCCACAGACAAAGCCCAGCAGGGCTTTTGAAGTAATCTGTGTAATTCATTCTTGAATCTTCAGTCAATCCGTGTAATCTGAGCAATCTGTGGTTTTATTTCACACTTGTGAAAGTTGAATGGAGTTATATATTATATAATGTGTATTAGCAAGAAAGAAGGCATTCCTTCTTTTGAAAAAGTAGATGTTAATCGTTGGCACGGGCGTTCGTGGTTCATTCATCGTTTGTTTGTGTTTTTGCTCGAAAACATAAATTGCCGTGAATGAACCACGAATGTTTCATGAATTTTTCGTACCTTTGCACCCAAATTAAAGGTAAAAAGCAAATGATTACAGTTTCTGATCTTGCCATACAGTTCGGCAAGCGCGTTCTCTACAAAGATGTAAACATGAAGTTCACCAACGGCAACATCTATGGTGTGATTGGTGCCAACGGTGCAGGTAAATCAACCCTGCTCAAAGCCATCAGCGGTGAACTCGAACCCCCCAAAGGAACCATCACGCTCGGCCCGGGCGAACGCCTCTCCGTGCTTTCGCAGGACCACTTCAAGTTCGACAACTGCACGGTCATCAACACCGTGATGATGGGGCACTCTGTGCTTTGGGAAATTATGCAGGAAAAGGATGCCCTCTACGCCAAGTCCGACTTCAGCGACGAGGATGGCATCCGTGCTGCAGAGTTGGAGGAGAAGTTTGCCGAACTCGATGGATGGAATGCCGAGAGCGATGCTGCCCAACTCCTTTCTGGCCTGGGCATTAAGGAAGACCTTCACTACAAGATGATGTCGGAACTGACAGGTAAGGAGAAGGTGCGTGTCATGCTGGCTCAGGCACTCTATGGCAACCCCGACAACCTGTTGCTCGACGAGCCGACCAACGACCTCGACCTCGACACTGTGGAGTGGCTTGAGGACTTCCTTGCGAACTTTGAACATACGGTGCTGGTGGTCAGCCACGACCGTCACTTCCTCGATGCCGTGAGCACCCACACCGTCGATATAGATTTCAACAAGGTGAACCTCTTTGCTGGCAACTACTCCTTCTGGTATGAGTCTTCGCAACTTGCCCTGAAGCAGGCACAAAACCAGAAGGCAAAAGCCGAGGAGAAGCGCAAGGAACTGGAAGAGTTCATCCGCCGTTTCTCTGCCAATGCTGCCAAGAGCAAGCAGACCACTTCGCGCAAGAAAATGTTGGAGAAACTCAATGTGGAGGAGATTCAGCCATCCACTCGTAAATATCCCGGCATTATCTTCACAATGGATAGAGAAGCCGGCAATCAAATACTTGAAGTGGAGGGACTTACCGCTATCGAAGACGATGGAACGGTGCTTTTCAAGGACCTCTCTTTCACCGCCGAGAAGGGCGAAAAGATTGTTTTCCTCTCACACAATCCTCGTGCCATGACGGCTCTCTTCGAGATTATCAATGGTAACCGTGAACCACAGGCAGGCACCTACAAGTGGGGTGTGACCATCACGACGGCCTATCTGCCTGTTGACAACACGGAATTTTTCAAAAGTGACAAGAACCTCGTAGAGTGGCTTTCACAGTTTGGCGAAGGCAACGATGTGTTCTTCAAGGGCTACTTAGGTCGTATGCTCTTCAGCGGTGAAGAGGTGTTGAAGAAGGTGAATGTGCTTTCAGGAGGTGAGAAGATGCGTTGTATGATTGCACGTATGCAGTTGAAGAATGCCAACTGCCTCATTCTCGACACGCCGACCAACCACCTTGACTTGGAATCCATTCAGGCTTTCAACAACAATCTCAAGCAGTTCAAGGGCAACATCCTCTTTGCTTCTCACGACCACGAGTTCATCCAGACGGTTGCCAACCGCATCATCGAACTCGGCCCCAAGGGTCACATCGACAAACTGATGGAGTACGATGACTACATCCACAGCGATGACATCAAGGAACTGAGAGGAAGAATCTATTGAGATATTGAGTGAAAAGTGAAGAGTGAAAAGTGAAAAATCTAAGTTACCTATGCTAATGGCTAACTAACCGAATGGCAAGGTAACTTAGATTTTTCACTCTTCACTCTTCGCTTATAGGAGAAAACTTTCGTCAAATCCCAAAGGCAGCAAGTCCTTGATGTTACGGACGATGTAGATGCCTTCGGTGCCGTAGAGGAGCACTTCGATGTCACTGCCAGCCCGTTGTTCTGCTTCGAGCAACACCTGACGACAGGCTCCGCAGGGAGAGATGGGGCGTTGCAGAAACAGTCCCTCGGTGTCTCGTGCCACAATGCAGATGCGGCGGATGGGTTGGTCGGGATATTGTGAATTGGCATAGAACACAGCGGTACGTTCAGCACAAAGTCCGGAAGGGTAAGCCGCATTTTCCTGGTTGCTGCCGCTCACGATGGTGCCATCAGCCAATGCAACGGCTGCGCCCACAGAGAAGTGAGAGTAGGGTGCATAACTGCGGTAAGTGGCACGGCGTGCTTCATCCAACAGCTTGACTTCCTCGGGAGTGAGTTCCTCTTCCTGTTTGACTAGGACATGAAGATGCAAATCCAGTTCTTTCATACGTCTTTCTATCATTTGGATGGCAAAGTTAGTGAAAGCCGAACACAATACAAAATAAAATGGGTTTTATTTTTATTGTTGAGGCGCATCCTAAGTTCGGCGAAGCCAACGTACAATTAAGTGAGGACAATACAAAATGAAAGAAAAGTTTTTTCATTTTTATTGTCGAGCGTGAGTGACTTCGGCGAAGCCAACGTGGTGAAAGCTGAACACAAAACACTGTGTCGTACCCCTCGACTACACTACAGCGTACCCCTTGGGTACGGCATGGCGTAGCCGAGGGGTACGATTTTAGAACTATAATGTTTCAGGTACAGCAGGGACTGATCTGTGTCACCTCTCAGTTCTTTTTATTCTGCCAGATATTCTTTCATGCTCTTTTTCCAGTCGAGGTCATTGCTGAGGTCGGTGAGGTCGTCCACCTTCCATTCGCCACCTTCGTAGATAAGGTTTACCCCTCATTTTTTGACATTGCATGGTTATTTTCCGGGGGTGTTGACACTCATTTTTCTCACGGATAGCTCGGATGACACGTATGAGAGCCTCGGTGGCTCATCCTGTTTTGATGAAGAACCAACAAAGATTGTACATTCCATGAGAGAATTAGCGATGGAGCTGAACATAACATTCATTGTATGTGCTCAGTTGCCCCCAAGAGCAAGAGGGGAAAGGAAACGACCTGGACTTTCGACGATCAAAAGGTATTTGGGTAATATTGAAAAAGAAACGGACATGATAGTTTGTTTACATCGGCCAGAATACTACCGTATTATGAGAAAAGACGATGAAGAAGTACACGGAATAGCAGAAATCATTGTCGTCAAAAATGCCTTCAGCGAGAAACACAATTTTCATTTAATATATAGACCACGTTTCTGCAGGTTTTATGATTAAAAAACAGTGGACGATTCTTTGACCCGAAAGCAACACTTAGGGCTGAAGATAGAAGAAGGAATCCCCGAGAGTTAAAGTGGATGGAATAAAAAAGTTGGAGGAATGTTTGGAAGGTAAAGAAAAAAGTCCTAAATTTGCAAAAGATAATACAAACTATAGCCGAATGAGCACCAAGACCATGACCCAAATGCTGGCAGAATACTTCAAGACGCAACCCGTCCTGAAGGCATGGCTGTTTGGCTCCTATTCGCGAGGAGAGGAGAGACCCGATAGCGATGTGGACATACTGGTGACACTCGACCACTCACAGCCAGTCGGGTTGAAATTCTTTGGGATGTACGAAGACCTAAAAGAACTACTGGGCCGCAACGTGGACTTAGTAACAGAGTCATCACTGGCTCCATTTGCAAGAAAAAGTGTAGAACGTGACAGGCAACTGATTTATGAGAGAAGTGCTTAGAGACCGTGACCGGCTTGAACATATCCTTGCCGCCATCAATCGTGTGAGCCGCTACATGCAGGGAAAGACTTACGAAGATTTGCTGGCTGACGACATGATGTATTATGCCGTTGTCAAAAACATTGAAATAATGGGTGAGGCCGCGAATATGCTTACGGCTGAATTTCAGGCAGCACATCCTGAGACTCCATGGAAAATGGTAAAAGGAATGCGTAATTACATCGTCCACGAATATTTCCAGATAGACAGTCAAGTAGTTTGGGACGTGGTGAGCAAGGAGCTTGCAACACTACACCAACAGATTACAACGTATATCTCCGAAACCGACTGGGAAACATGGGAGAAGCAATAATAAAAGAAAATAGAATTCATTCACTTAACCCACATGCCTATGATAGCATAACAACTTAAAGACATATAAAAAGAAGCGTCCGCTTAGAATCTTGTTCTTCCTAATTCGCCAAATTAAAGAACTATCAAGAGTAGAAGTAAGGATGCTCACGCTGATGGCGTGGGCTTTTACTCGTTTATGATAGTTGGGTGTTTGGCGATACCTGGAAGAACGTAGACGATAAAGTAATTGTCCACGTTTTCTTTTTGTGCTGTCATCCAAACAAGTAATAACAATCTAACAACGAACGATTATGGAAACACTAAACAGTATTCTTGTACGAGAAGAAGAAGCTCGTAAACTCAATACCATTATTAATGGGATTGTAGATTGGGATAGCAATCTACAATCTGGTAATGTAGACAAAGAACACGAGATTATTGACCTCGTAATAGGGAAAGAACCAATTTATAAACACTTGGAATCTTTGAAACATAAGCCCAAAACAAACGGAGAGTTACTATTGTCAGAAACGGATTGGCAAGAATTCATTAACCGGTTACTTTCAGAGTCTGAGACTTCTACAAATACAGAGGATTTCTTAAGATATACACCAAACATTATCCAAGAGCCTACATATAGCAATGAAAAAATCTTGCTCCAAAGGATCTTGAATGTACAGAATAGAATTCTTGCTCTTTTGTGGGAGATATTTAAGATTCTAGCAAGAAAAATCGACAATAAAAACAACGTTTAATATTAACCCCTAAAATCCAAAACAATTATGAAGACAAAATTTTTCATGCTGCTGGCAGCAGTGCTGCTGAGCGCAAGTGCATTTGCACAGAGTGAGAACACAGGAACACTGAAAGGCGATGTGAACGGTGATGGTGTGGTTGATGTGGCTGACATCAATGCCGTCATTGAGATTATGAAGAATGGTGGAGGAACGGGCGAAGAGACAAAGTATTATTGGTATGTAGGTACAACAGTTCCAACCGATCCTACAAATACTGCTCAAAATACAGGTAATAATAAATGGACATCATTAGGAACTAACTTACCAACGTCAAATATTCAAATTAATAAAGTAGATACATCTTATAACTATAGTACTTGGTATATTGCAGCTCCTTCGGCAGCTAATTTCACTTTATATAATGCAACTAATGTAGCATCTGATGAATCAACATGGAATAAAACAACATTTAATGTAGGTTCTATTCAATATACATTATGGACAAGTAAATATACAAGTTATCAAGCAGTTGAATATTTACATAAATAAATTTTAATTCAACCAACAGGTTAAGAATATGAAAAGACTACTATTCATGATAACGACATTGGCGGCAATGTCTGCCAACAGCCGCGCCCAAAGCCTTTCGGTGGCGAACATCGAGGCGCAGACGGGCGAAGAGACGGCACTGGTGGTCAGCCTCACGGAAGGCACCTCCATGACCGCCCTGCAGTTTAACCTTTCACTGCCCGAGGGCGTGACCCTCGACGAGACAGCCATCACGAAAGGGACTGCCGCCAGCGGACACACCCTTGAGGTGCGCCCCTTGACCAACGGCGACCGCCTCTTCGTGCTCTATCATAAAGAGAACACCCCACTGGCCAACGGCGAACTCCTCCGCCTGCCCGTCACCGTGGGCAGTGAGGCTGGCACCTTCGGTGGCAAACTCTACACCGTGCGCACCGCCACCGCCGATGCCGTGAGCCACAAGGCGGCAGAGGCGAACTTCAGCGTGACCGTGAAGGAAACCATCTACATCGAGACAGAACAGACGCTTGCCCTCACAGAGATTCCTGCCATGAAATATGGTGACGGAACCTACCAGTTACCAGCCAAGACAAATGAAGGTTTGAATCTGACGTGGACAGTTGGCAACAACAAGGTGGCAAACATCAGCGGCAATGTACTGACCATCAAGAAAGCGGGAACAACCAGCATTTCTGCCACACAAGATGGCAACAGCGACTACAAGGCTTTCAACAAGTCATTTACGCTCACTGTGGCAAAGGCGCCACTGACCATCACAGCCAAAAGCTACACGATCAAGCAAGGCGAGGCACTGCCAATCTTTGCTGCCACTTATAGCGGTTTCAAGAATAATGAGACAGAAAGTGTGCTGACCAAGAAGCCAACCTTCGCTTGTGCAGTCCCCTTAGATATGACTCCTGGCACTTACGACATCACAGCGTCTGGTGCAGAAGCTCAAAACTATGAGATTTCGTATGTGAAGGGAACTTTGACGATTGAAAAGAAGGATGAACCTGAGCCAATCACACGCAATCCCTTCAATGGAAAGATTCGTCTGCCAGGCACCCTTGAGGCGGAGAACTTTGACAGGGGTGGCGAAGGCATCACCTACCACGACAATGATCCCGGAAATAATGGTGGAACAAACTACCGCAGTGGCAATGACACTGGTGTGGACATCGTGACAGGCAATGGAGGATATGCCGTCGGGTGGACCAATGGCGGTGAATGGGCTGAATACACTGTGAACGTGACGGAGGCAGGCATGTACACCCTTGAAGCCATGGTGTCCAATGGGACAGGGAATAAAGGAGGTTTCAGCATCAGTCTCGTGGGTGATGGTGGCAGGCTCACCAAACTGGCAGATGTAGGCATTTCACCAACAGAAAACTGGGATAGCTACCAGTCAGTGAAGGGCGACCTGCTTCAAAGCTTGAAGACAGGTACGCAGGTGTTCCGCATCACCATCACAGACGGCAATTGCAACATTGACAAGGTGAAGTTTGAAAAGAAAGATGAACCAGGACTTACCATCACAGCCGACAACAAGTCAATGGTGTATGGGGACAATGTGCCATCGCTGACCTACAAGACAAGTGGGGCTACATTGAGTGGCACTCCAAAACTGAGCACCACAGCGACCAAGACCTCTGCTGTGGGCACATACACCATCAAGGTGGAAAAGGGTACAGTAACTAACGCAAGTGTCACCTATGTGGACGGAACCCTCACTATCACGAAAGCGCCACTCACTATCACGGCAAAGAGTTACACCATCAAACAGGGTGAGGCGCTGCCAACATTTGCTGCCACTTACAGCGGATTCAAGAACAGCGAAACAGAAAGCGTCCTGAGCAAGAAGCCGATCTTCTCCTGTACAGCCACATCTTCCAGTGCCCCAGGCACCTACGACATCACAGTATCTGGGGCAGAAGCAGGGAATTATGACATCTCGTATGCAAAGGGTACTTTGACGATAGAGAAGAAAGAAGAGTCTGAACTTGTCTTCAACAACACACCATTGACAAAAGACATGTTCAAGGAATGGGATGGTTGTGTGGCGACTTCAAAAGTGATTGATGAGAATGCCCAAGGAGCACTCCTACTGAACGAGAACGTTTCTTCAGGTGGCACGATCTATGGCGACGGGTCTGTAATCTATACGAAATACGCGAACTTAACAGGCTGCCATCAAATGGTCATCACGGGCACGCCAGGCATGCAGCTACGTGTGCTGATGAACCGTCTGGAAGTCGGCAATGGCGGTGGGGATAGCAACGGTGGTTCATGGACAGAACTGAACCCCACCATCGGAACTGATGGCAAGGCTGTCGTTGACCTATCAGGCTACGAGTTTGTGCACCTGAACGCCATCAAGAACGGATGGGAATCACCCGAGGGAACCATCTCAAGCATCATCCTCAACCCAACTGGTGGTTCAACAGATATCAATGTCATTAACACAGAGGCTGCCAACAAAAAAGACAAACAAATCTTCACGTTGGATGGCAAGCCTGTTGAGGCATTGCAGCAGGGCGTGAACATCATTAAGTATCAGAATGGAACCACAAAGAAAGTGTTAGTGAAATAGCACTTCAACACCCCCTTTCAACAGACCGCCGTAAAGCTCGCGAGCCTTACGGCGGTCTGTTCATGAGCCTTACGACGTTAAGCTCAAGGTGGCAACGAGTGTCGACATTTAGGCATGTTTTCTTCCGCCAATTGCAAAAACACGTAACCCTTTGGCTATCAAATACGGGCACTCAGCGCAAAATAACATGCGCTGTAATAACGAAATATGATGCGCTGGGCGTGTGAAATGAGATGCGCACGGTGCGCACGTAGGGGAATAATCTCAATTCTGTGAGCTATTCAATGTCACTCATAAACTTGCCTTTGCGTCATCGGTTGTTAGTGGGGAGGGTGAATGAATACTTGCCGGGCGATGATACTTTCACTCCACCTTGTGGTGTTGTGGTGGTCGTCTGCGTGGAACGGTTCGTCGTTGGTGTTGACGTAGGAGACTCTATACGCAAATCCTGCAGGTAGTTACAGTCTGCGAAAGCCTCGGGATGGCAATACGCATTCTTACCGCTAATGATGGCAGTGGTGAGAACGCGGCAGTTGCGAAAGGCATGGCGCTGTACGTTGGCATTGTTGCCCGGCACAGCTACCGATGCAAGCCCTGTGTTGTAGAAGGCATCCTCCTCGATACTGCGCACGCTGGCTGGAATCTCCACTGACTTCATCTTCGTCTGGTCAGCGAAAGCCCGTTTACCGATGCCCACCACCTGATACGTCACGCCACTGTGCTTCACCACACTTGGAATCTTTACGTGACCGCTGTAGTTGCCTTTCAGTTCGCTCGTCAGTTCAACTGTGTTACCACTCAGAATCTTGTAGTTCAGTTTGTCCTCTGTGAAGACAAGTCCCACATTGCCAGTCGTGCCAGCGTTCGAATAGTGATTACGGATGTCGTCCATGGAAATACCGAATTTCTTGGCGCCTTTTTCAATATCAAACTCTTTCACAGCCACCTTGCCGTTGCTGCCCACCGACGACGTCTGTCCTGGCTGCAGGTTCACCTTGTCTGTTCCCTTCTTGCTCGTCACCGTCACGGAGCCAGCAAACAGATAGATGTTTGACTTGCCGCCCGTCTCCTCAAACGCCACAATCGTGCCATTGATGCCAGAAACACATTGAGACATCTCAACATCTAAGCTCTTTCCTGCCGCCATCTTTTTGATGTTCGTCCACATGCTGCCCAGGAGCATTACAATTTTGGACTGCTCACCAGTATCCGTTTCGATGATGATGATACTCTCAGGTTTGATGACATAGGTGCTCATGTCCTCCAGTCCCAAGATGGCACCAGACTCCTCCTCCGTCTTGATTCTGTCGTGTTCGTAAACCACATCATCCAAATCCACAAACTCGTAAGAATCATCCTCCTCAAAATTACAACGTTTCTTCACCTCCCCATAAAAGTCATTAAATCGGATATGGCTGTCAATCTTTTCACAAGGTCCCTTTTCCGGCTCAGGTGTACGTACTACAGGTGTAGGCACAGACACAGGCACAGGTGTCGCATCAATGTCAAGGTTCCACGTCACCGTAATCCAGTCACCCGTATCACCCAGATAGTAGATGTTCACTTCGCCATATTTCCTTTTGGGGACACGGCTGCTGGTCGCCTTCTCCTTGTCTGTACGCATGGACTCATTCGTAAGTGGAACGCCACTCATGCTGGGCTTGTCGTAATATCTGATGTCAAAGTAGATGATGGGGACTTTATTGCCCTTCACCTGTCGGCATTTGACAGTGATGGTCTTTCCCGACTCCACCGTTCCCTCATAATTCTGCATATAATTACCCTGCTCTGGTGTATTTCCCGTGTAGAGAGGCTGTTCCTCCTTCGTCACCTGCACCCCACTGATAGAGTATTCAATGGTCTGTCCCTGACGGGTGATGGTTCTCTTGAATTCACTCTGTGCTCCTGCTGTCCCTGCCACCATCAGCAGGACGAGTGTCATGATAATACTTTGAATTCCTTTCATAGTCGTATGGGTATGATGTGATTAGTTTCTTTCAATTGTCTTTTCGGCTACAAAGATGCGATATTTATTTGAATCAACAAAAAAATGAACCAAAAAAACGGCTCACCAGTAAAACCTTGTGTGTGGATTTGGATAAATCCCATAAATCTGCTGAATCAGCTTAATCATCCCAAAGGGGTATGTTTTTATATAAACAAGTTCCTGCGGAACGATTGAGCGGATTGAACGGAAATCACGCCTCGCGCGGCGTGTGGGGGAGTGCCCTGCGGGCGAAATCGTACAAATCTTTTCAAAATCATTCAAATTTATTTCCAGACAAAATGATTCAAATCCTATAAATCCGCCCAATCTGCTTAATCATCCCGAAGGGATATGTCTTTATAAAACAAGTTCCTGCGGAACGATTGAGCGGATTAAGCGGAGATTTTAATTTTTAACCACAGATTGAGCGGATTAAACAGATTTTCGCTTATGGGTAAGCCATTACTCGGATTGATTCTGATTACTCGGATTAGAGCCTCGCACGGCTCTTGCAACCATCCGGATGGGCTTTCGCCAAGAAAGCGGAAATCTGCTGAATCTGTCATAATCGGGATAAATAAATCTGTTAAATCAGCTAAATCTGTGGTTTTTATTACTTGCGAGTGTATTTTGTTTAAGACAGACACAGGTGTTTACGAGTGAGCCTCAAAATTATTCAAATTATTGCAATTTGTTTCTTAAAATCCACCATCGAGGGTGATTCGCTGAATAGATTCGTCTCATTCGCGTTTCTTCGTGTTGGGGGTGGCGGTGAAGCCGATGCGCTGGACTGGTGTGGGAGTCGGCAGGGTGATGGGTTTGATGTCGGCGGCAGTGATGGTGAAGAACTGGTCGCGGTCGGTGATGTTGTGGGTGGTGATGCGCTGTGCATGACGGGTATAGACTTCGTCAAGGAGGTTCGCCACCACTCGGGCGTTTGCCCATGTCTTCTTGTCGCGATGGTCGTAGCCCTGACGGAGGATGTCGCAGTAGTGTGCCCATGCCTGACGGGTGAAGTGGTAGTGGTGCACTCCGAAACGGCGACGGCTGATTTCGAGGAGTTGGGGCACGCTGAACTCCGGGAAGTCGAAGACGTTGACGAATCGGGAGCGGAGTCCTTCGTTGAGGTCAAAGATGCGCTGCATGGCGCCTTTGTAGCCGCAGAGGACGATGGCGATGTCGCGGTTCTGCTCGTCGGCAAGCAGGGGCATCATGAGTTGGAGGGTGAGGCGACCGGGGTCGTTGGGGTTGTCGCTGACGAGTTGGTATGCTTCGTCGATCATGAGCACCCCACCCTTTGCGGCTTCGAGCACGGCGTGTACCACGGCTTCGTCGTCGCCCCAACGGGTGCCTATGAAGGTGGAACGGCTTGCCACGACGACGTGCCCCTTGCTGAGGGCTCCTGCCTTGTGGAGCAGGGCTGCATAGATCTTGCAGAGGGTGGTCTTGCCTGTGCCGGGCGCACCTTGGAAGATGGCATGGAGGGAGACTTTGTGGGGCGGCACGTCGGGGGCAATCTGGTGCATCTGCGCGTTGTAGCGGGTCAGGGCGGTGAGGTGCTCTATCTGACGGCGGATGTCGTCACAGCCGAGGAGTTTGTCGAGTTCGGCTTCGGGATTGGGAAGGAGGGGGAGCATATCGACGCGGAGTTCGTGCTTCTCGCCGGTGAGGTCGGTGACGGTGGGTTTAGGAAGGAGGGGGGAAGAGGGAGAGGGAGAGGAGGAGGAAGAGGGGGTGGTGGCAGCGGGAGAACCGCTGCCCGCTGGGAGGGAGGGAGAGAAGGGAGCGGTGGGGTTGAAGAAGGAGAAGAGGGGGTCATCGGGATCGTCGGGGGAAAGATCGGGGAGAGCGTCTTCGGGGAAATCGGGCTGGTCGTCGTCGTCGAAGTAGTCATCATCATCGTCGTCATCATCGGGGTAGAAAAAGGGATTGGTGGGGTCAGGGTCGAAAAGGGTGCTGTCATGGTCGTCGGTGTCGGAGGGGTTGGCTTCTTCTTCCATTTCAAGGAGGATGGTGTTGACAGCGAGGTGGGTTTGTTCGTTCTCATAGAGCCTTTTGAGTAAAAGTTCCATTTTTTCTTTTGTGTTCAAGTGAAGGATGTCTAAAAGTCCCATAAGTCGATAGTTTTTATGTGGTTAAGGGGTTTTGATTTTGTGGTGATTGAGGGAGAAGGAGGAAGGAAGAACCAGCGGGGAAACCGCTGGACGCAGGGATGAGCGGAGGGAGGAAGGAGGAGAAGGAAGGAACCAGCGGGGAAACCGCTGGACGTGGGGACGAGCGGAGGGAGGAAGGGAGGAGAAGGAACCAGCGGGGAAACTGCTGGGCGCAGGAGCAAGCGGAGGGAGGAAGGGAGGAGAAGGAAGGAACCAGCGGGGAAACCGCTGGGCGTGGGGATGAGCGGAGAAAGGGGCGCATGAGCAGGGAGCCAGTCCTGGGGAGGGACTGCCCAATGGGTGTGTATGAGTAAATTAAGTTTGAGTCTTTTTTGATGGTTCTGCCTCCTTTAATATATGGGGGCATTTTTTGTCGGGACCGGTGCTCTGTTTTTGAGGTTTGTATTTTCAGATGTCGAATCCAGCCTGCAAAGTAATGGCTTTTTGGTGAGAGTGCAAAATGTTTGGGGGATTTTTTTTAGGATGGAAGGCTTTTTTAACATTTGGCGGGGTGTCTGCCCTATGTCGGCACGGTGCGCGTGGTATTTCATTCTGACAGGATGAAATATTTCGTTCTTACAGCGCGTGTTATTTCGCGATGGAAGAGGAGAAAGAGGGGGAAAGGGAGGAGGGAGGAAAAAGGGCAGCGGGAAAACCGCTGGACGCAGGGAAGAGAGAGGGAGGATGGAGGGAAGGAAAGAGGGCAGCGGGAAAACCGCTGAACGTGGGGAGGGAGAGAGGGAGGAAGGAGGAGGGAAAGAGGGCAGCGGGAAAACCGCTGGACGCAGGGAGGGAGGCAGCGGGAAAACCGCTGCCCGCAAGAAGGAAGGAGGAGAGAGGAAGGATGGAGGGAGGGAAAGAGGGCGCGGGAAAACCGCTGGACGCAGGGAGGGAGGCAGCGGGGAAACCGCTGCCCGCAAGAAGGAAGGAGGAGGGAAGGAGGAAGGAAAGAGGAAGGAAGGAGGGAGGGAGATTGGGGGGGAGCAAGAAAAATCCGCTCCATCTGGTGAGAGATGGGGCGGATTTGTTAATTGTGGGGGGATTCGGGGGGATTACTTGAGAAGTACTTTCTTGCCGTTCTTGATGACGATGCCCTTGTAGTCGGGACCGACGGGCTGACCTGCAAGGTTGTAGGCTGGGGCATCGGCTGCTGATGGGGCGATGGCTGGGGCGTCGATGGCATCGGGAGTGCCTGCCAGGTGCTTGTAGATGCCAATCACTTTTGCTTCCAGAGGAGCTGTGAAGCCACCAAAGAAGGTCATCATGCAGATTTGTGGCAGAACACCGTCTGTAACACCGCACTTAGGATCATCGGCAAAGACATACTTGAATTCGGTTGAGCCTTCGGGTACGTCGGTGAGGTCTTGGTTGGACCAGAAGGCGAGTTTCCAACCAGCTGCCACTGGCTCGGCAAATCTGACAACTACGTAGTCGCAGTCTTTGACATCGACATTCATCATCTTGATGGCAATCTGGAGGTTATCGGTGACGGTGTAGGTGTTGTAGTCGTCGCCTTCCTCGAGGGTGGCACGTGCGAAGTCGTCATACTCGAAGCCTTGGCTCTGTTCGATTTCGATGAGACCGCCTTCTGGGATGTCGGCGATTGGCTCTGCATTCAGGTCAACGGACATGACTGTGAGGTCGGTGCCGTCGATGGTGACGATTGCCACATAGTCTGACTTCCATGCTGAGATGGAGGCGATGTCGCCTGTGCTCATGTCGAAGTCGTCGTCGCTGTCATCGCCGTCTGCCAGCATATCGCCTGTGGCAAGGTCGATGCGGTAGGCGTCTTTGTTGGTGGTGAAGTAGATGTTGTCGTCACTGATTGCTATGGCGGTTGCCTTCACATCGTCTTCAGTCAGGGAAGCGGTGCGGTCCCACTTGGGGGTGAAGTCGCTTGCCTTGAAGGCTGCCACAAAGGCATAGTCCTTTTCGTAGCCGATGCTGACGTCGAACCAGTCGGAACCATAGGTGGTGCCTGCCATGTAGATGGTGCCGTCCTGCACATAGAAACCTGCGATGCTGTAAGGGATGGCTTCGCCTGCATTCTTGTTGCCTGTGAATTCCTTGGCTGAGATGCCGTTCTTGATGGTTCCGATGACGAGTGCATGGTCTTTTATGCCGCTGTCGTCGTCGGTGGTCTCGAAGGTGAAGTCCTTGCTGGCATCGGGTGTGGCGAGTGTGAGGTTGCCGAAGCCGATGAAGGCGTAAACGACGTTGCCGTCAGCGTCGAAGTCGAAGTTGAGGGCTTCGGGATAGACTTGCTCGTAGGAGATGCGCTCGGTGCTCTGCACGGTGAGCACGCTGGTGGCTCCCGAGAGGTCGCTCTTGCTGAGGGAGAAGATGCCCTTGCTGCGGTTCTCCATGTACATGAAGTCGAACACGTTCAGATAGGCAGCCTTCCAGCCCAGGTCATCCACGTTGGCATTGTAGTTGGCAGCCACATAGAGTTTGCTGCCGTTGAGCTTGATGGTAGTGGGAGACACGTAGAGTTCGTCGGGGGAGTAGAGTCCGGTGGCGAGAAGGTCGGCATCGGGTGTGGCGAGGAAGGTCTTCACTGCCTCGAACTTACCGTCCTTGCTCACTTTTGCGATGAAGGCAGACAGTACGTCTTCGCTCTTGATGGTGCCTTTCACACCGTCGGCGCCGGTGTATTCCACTTCGTCGGTGAAGGAGCCTGCTGCATAAAGGGTTCCGTCTTCGTCAACTGTCATGGCTGAAACGGCAATGTTGCCGACCATTGGGGCAGCCCAGAGTTCCTTGCCTTCTTTGTCGTACTTGACGATGGCTGAGGAGGTCATGCCTTCAGGGTCGGGCAGTGCCTTGCCTGCAAAGGTGAAGGACTTGGTGAATGTGCTGGCCACATAGACGGAGCCGTCGGCTGCCTGTGCCACATCAGCGTCATCGATTTCATCGTCGTCAGCCACGGGGGTGAATGTGGCTGCCCAGCCGTTTTCGACGGTCATGTCATCGTCGGTAATGAACGTTTGTGCGGATGCACTCATTGTGGCTACGAATGCCACTAACATAAGTAAAATTTTCTTCATAAAAATGTTGTTTAAAAGTGAATAATATGGTTAACTATAATCTCTTACTTTCGTTCCATCGTTCTATTTCGGGGTTTGCCTCCACTGCCTCGGTGGGGAATCGGAGGGTGTACTTCTCGGGGGTGAGGGTGAAGGTCTCGCCGTCGTAGGTGCGGGTGAGGGCGGGCTGGGTGGTGCGACGGAGGTCGTACCATCGGTGACCTTCGAAGGCGAGTTCGCGGGCACGCTCGTCGAGGATTTCGGCAATGAGTTCGTCCTGCGTCATGGCGTTCATGAGGTCGAGGGCGGTGCTGAGGGCATCGGTTGAGAGCCGCTTCTGCAGGAGGGGCTTGAGGTAGGTGCCGATGGCATCGGCGGTGTTGCCCAAGCGTGCAGCACACTCGGCAGCGGTGAGGTAGGCTTCGGCACTGCGGAAGGAGCAGGAGAACTCGTCGTCGCCAGCCTTCTGCACTTCGTAGGAGGAGGAGGTGACGCGCTTGAAGAACTTCGTGCGGCGTTGGTCGCCTGTGCGGTAGAGGGCGATGAACTCGGGGTCGGGCATGGCGATGGCGGTGAAGAGGTTGGAGGAGAATTTCTCCAGTGCCACGATGCTCTCCACCGACTTGAAACTGTTGGGCAGCGTCTTGGAGGTGTTCATGTCCTCCAGTTCGCCGTGGGCACTGATGACCGCCTGTGCAGCGGTGAGTGCTTTCTGCCACTCATTCATATATAAATACGTACGTGCGCGTAGGGCTTGCACCGAAATCTTGTTGAAACGGTAGTTCTCGCCTTCAGCCCAGGTGTCAACCGTCAGGTACTTCTCTGCCTCGTCGAGGTCGGCAAGCACCTGCGTGTAGATGGTTTCGACACTGCTGCTGGCAGGCATGGCATTGACATCAGCCTCCAACTGCATGGGCACACCGCGTGTGGTGGCTGGCTGGCAGTGGGTGTAGGGTTCGGCATAGAGATTGACGAGCAGGAAGTGGCTGTAGGCGCGGAGCATGTAACTCTCGCCCACGAGTTGGCGCACTTCGTCGCGTGTGGCATTGGTGATTTCGCCCTGGTGGGCGATGATGTAGTTGGCGATGTAGATGGCATGGTAGTAGCCGCGCCAGGTGAAGTAACTCGTGGTGGGTGACGGGTTCTCGTCTTTCCACCGCCAGAGGTCGAGGTAGGCATCAAGGTCGGTGGCGGAGGTCTTCTTCTTGTCCATTAGGAGTTCGTCGGTGCGCAAGGTGGTCATGTAGCGGTCCTTGGCGAAATACTTGTACTCGTAGGTGAGCAAGGCACGGTATTCCTCGCCAGTCTTGGCAATGACCTTGCCTGTGGGGGTGATGTCGAGGAAGTCGTTGCAGGAGGAGAGCGTGAGGGCTGAAAGCAGGACGGTTGCCACCGCCATGCCTGCTGCCTTTAGTATGTTGGGTGTTGTTTTCATTTGTTGGTTGTTGTGGGGTTGGTAGGAGTTTCTAGGATTGCCTAGGATTTCCTAGGAATGCCTAGGGTTTCCTATGGGTTCTTTTCTAAAAGTTCACGTTCACCCCGAAGATGAAACTCTTGGGGACGGGTTGCGCAAAGGGGTTTCCCATCGTCTCGGGGTCGAGGTAGTTGTGGTAACTGCTGCCGAAAACGAGGAGGTTCCTGCCTTCGAGGGAGACGCTGGCAGAGGTGATGCCGATGGGCTGGAGCACCTTCTTGGGGATGCGGTAGCCAAGGCGCACGGACTGCAGACGGCAGTAGTTGCGGTTGCGCACCCACACGTCGAGCATGGAGTAGGTCTGGTACTCGGAGAAGTGGGTGTAGGCGGCGGCACGCTCAGGGGTGGAGGTGAGGAGAGATGGATAGGCTGCGGAGGTGGTTCCATTGTTTCCATCAGCCCCAAAGCGATTCAGGATCTCGTGGTTGGTGTTCAGTCCTCGGTCATAGTAGGTGGGCGAGTAGTTAGGCTGCACACGCACTTTCATGCCGAGGTTGAACATGAAGTTGACGCTGAGTTGCCAGTCCTTGTACTCGAAGTTGTTGATGAAGCCGCCGCTGACCTTGGGCTCGTCGGTGCCGATGTAGGTGTAGAGGGCACGCTGCTGTTCAGCGGTGAGGGTGGAGGCTCCGAAACGGTTGAGTTGGAAGAACTCTTCGGCAGTCTGCACGGTGCCGTCGTTGGCACGGAAGAGCGGATAGCCGTCGGCGTCGATGCCTGCCGTGCGGTAGGCGAAGATGGCACCCACGGGGTAGCCTTCGCGAGCGGGATAGGTGGCGTTTTCTGCCACCGTCTCGTTGAGGATTTTATTCTTATTGACACCTAAGTTCAGACTGGTCGTCCAATTGAAGTTTTTGGTGGAGATGTTGCTCGTGTTGAGGGCAAATTCCCATCCTTTGTTCTCCATCGACGCCCAGTTGATGGTGGTCATGGCGAAGCCTGTCTCCAACGGCAGTTGGCGCGACGAGATGAGGTCGGTGCTGCGTCGGTAGTAGTAATCGACGGTGAGTCGGATGCGGTTGTGGAGGAACGCCATGTCCAGTCCCACGTTCACATTCTTGGTCTTTTCCCACTTGAGGTTGGGATTGGGCGCGGTCTCTGCGGCAATGACGGTCTCGATGTTGCCGGGCAGGACGGTGGTGCGGTCGAACGTGCCGATGAGGTAGGGCGAGGTGTTCTTGTCGATGTTTCCCTGCAAGCCGTAGGAGGCACGGAGGTTGAGTTCGTCAAGCCACTTGGCTCCCTCCATGAACTTCTCCTCCCCTACCCTCCAGAGTCCGCTGAAGGAGTAGAGAGGCAGGTAACGGTATTTCTTTGCCACGCCGAAGACATCGGAGCCGTCAAAACGGACGGAGCCACCGAGTGTGTAGCGGTGGGCGAAGGTGTAGGAACCTGTGGCAAACCACGACACGTAGGCATTTTCCTGATGGCTCTCCTCATAAAGGGGATAGCGCTGGGCAATGCTTTCGGTGGGGAAAAGGACGGGCTGGGTGGTGAGGGTGCGGGCATCGAAGCCGTAGGCGGTGGAGGTGAGGATGCTTGTCTCCACGTGGCGCACTTCGGTACCGCCCATCAGTTCCACGTCGTGTTGCTCGGCAAACCGCTGGTTCCATTCGAGCATCGCCTTCCAGGTCCACTGGTCGGTATGCCCTTCGGTGCGTTTGTTCATGCCACCGTCGGGGAAGATGGTCTTGCGCTCGCCGTCTATCATGTAGGTGGCGTAGGCTTTTGCCTTGCGCATGGCATAGGAGTCGTTGCCGGCATAGCGTGTGAGGGTGTAGTTGTCGTGCTGCAAGCCGTATTGGGAGGTGAGTTTCAGATGCTGGTTGAACTTCAGTTCGGCATCGAAAATCGCCATGACGGCACGGTCCTTGCGCTGCTTGGAGGTGTTGTAACGCTCCTCGAAGATGTTGAAGTCGGGGGCTTCGTTCTCGCGCCCCTGCACGTTCAGATCATAATTGTAATAGCCGTCGGCATCGTATGGCTCGAAGTAGGGGTTCGCCATGCGCGAGTAATAGACGGGATTGGTGAAACCGCCTGTGTCGGTCATGTAACTGTTTTGCTTGCGCTGGTTGGCAAAGAGGGAGGCACCGAGTTTGAGCATCTTGTTCAGACGGAAGTCGGTCTTCAGGGTGATGTTGAAACGGTTGTTCTTCACACCCCGCACATTGCCCTGCTCGTCGTAGTAACCTGCTGAGACGTAGTAGTGGGCATTGTCGCTTCCGCCGGAAACACTGGCGTTGTACTCCTGATTGAGCACGTTGCGGAAAAGGATGTCGTTCCAGTCGGTGTTGAGGGTGCGCAAACGGTTGATGCGCTGCTGTGCCTGTGCCGAGAGGGCATCCCAACCACCAGCCTTGTAGGCGTCGAACTCACCCAGTTCATCGAGAATGTTCGCCACCCCACCCTTGTGCTGACGGTAGTTGTAGTCGGTGCTCAAGAGCCCGAGTTCGAGATCGACTTTCTCGTTGGCATTGAGCAGATTGAGACGGTCGATGCCGAGACGGGGACTGTAGGTGTATTTGGCGGAGAAGTTCACCACAGGACGCCCCATCTTGCCTTTCTTAGTGGTGATGACGATGACGCCGTTGGCGGCACGCGCTCCGTAGATGGCGGTTGCGGCAGCGTCTTTCAGCACGGTGATATTGTCGATGTCGGAGGGGTTGAGTCCTGCAATGCTGGTCTGGTAGATGTCATCGATGTCGTTGAGATTGTCGATGGCGGGAATCTCGTTGCCTTCCATGGGGATGCCGTCGAGCACCCAAAGAGGCTCCTGCACACCGTTGATGGAGGCTGTGCCTCGAATGCGAATCTTGGCTGGCGCACCTGGCGCACCCGTGGCAGACACAGAGGAAAGACCTGCCACCTGACCTGCCAGTGCCTGGTCGATGTTCTTGACGGCACCGACGGTCTCATCCGAAATCTTCACCTCCGACACAGCAGCGGTGAGTTTGCGGCGGTCAATCTGCTGATAACCTGTCACAACGACTTCGCCGAGTCCCTTCGACGCACTGTAAAGGGTCACATCATATCTGTCCTGATTGGGCTTGAGCACAATGGTCTTGGACTCATATCCCATATAACTGACGGTGAGTGTCTTGACAGAGGCAAGCACGGTGAGGGTGAAGTGCCCGTTCATGTCGGCGGTCGTGCCCTTGGAACTGCCTTCGCCCACAATGATGTTGGCACCAATGAGCGGTTCGCCCTTAAACTCGCCGTCCATCACGGTACCTGTGATCGTGCGCTCCTGTGCCACCATCGACAGGGTGACAAACGGCATCATCAACAGGAGTATCAAAAGTCTTCTCATATATTTCTATACTTTGTTATATACTTTAACCTTAACCCTAACTTTAACTTTAACAACTCTCCCTTAAACAGGGGAGTTGAAGGGAGGCTTCTCTTTTTTATTTATTCAGTCCCAACGCTGTCTGGATGCGCAGCGCCATGTCATCGTAGTGCATTTGTGTGGCGGTGTCGCCCGTGTTTGCCTTGCTCTTGCAGAGGCGGAGGATGCGGAGCAGTTCGCCACGCTTGAGGCTGATAGCATCGGAGGTGCGCGACACCTGCTTCATGGTGATGTCGAGGGTGCGAGGCGCGGAAGAATCAAGAGAGCCTGAATCGCTGTAGCAGCCGGAAAGCCCGAAGAATCCCTCTTCTTCTTCCACCAGACTCTTATTGATTTTCACTCCTTCACTCTCGGCGGCAGCCGTGATGAGTGCATCGAGCAGGCTCTTCTGCAGACTGCGCTCCATGACATTAAGTTTCTGCCCTGCAATGGTCTTGCGGAAAAGGGACTGGTGCACCATGTCCATCATCTCCACTGCGGTGAAGGCTTGGTCGCCGTTCTCCCACTCATTCTGATACATACGCACCAGACGCTCGTTGGACAGGAGGTCCCAAAGGATGTAGTTCTGCTGGTTCTTCAGCAACATGGCAGGTTCTTGCTCCGTGGTGCCGTTGGGAGTCTTGCGCAAAGGATACACCACCTTGGAGAGGGGCGAACCAAAAAGCCACGGCTGATAACTCAGCACATTGTCTATCAGGAACTGCACGGCAGCCTTCTGACGGGCTTTCTCCACGTGGATATAGGCTGGCGGAAGGGAGGAAGCAGCAAAACTATACTGACCGGAATTCCCATTGAGCACAGGCCTTTCCATATAGATTCCGCCGACATTTGCCAGGACGTGATACAAGTACAGTCCCCACTGATAGATGACGGCATTGTAGAGGTCGGCTGCCTGGTCGTAGTTCTGGTCGGGCTCGCCGTTGAGTGTCCAGTTCACGAGGTTGGGCATGACACGCTTGAGGTTCTCGATGCCGAGGGTGGCGGACTTGATGGGGTCGTCGCCGAGGTCTTCGGAGAGGGCACGCGGGTCGATGGCGTTGCGCCTGTCCTGCGTCTCGCTGTAACGGTATTCCTTACCGTTGTGGCGGGCGAGGAAAGCAGCCAGTTCCTTCTTCTCGTCGGTGCCGGCAGGGAACCAACGGTAGCCCCACTCTATCGCCATGAGGTCGTAGGGTCCGATGTGGGGCGACACGACCTTCACGCCGTCGCCAGGCTGGGCGATGTAGTTGAAACGGGCATAGTCCATGATGCTCGCCGAAGTGCCCCCTACCCTGTCGGTGAAGGTGGCGGAACGGAGCGAGTCAGTGGAATAGGCTGCCGAGGCTATCATGTTGTGGCGAAGTCCGAGAGAGTGTCCCACCTCATGGCAGGCAACGAAACGGACGGCATCGCCAATGAGTTCGTCGGGAAGGGTCAAAGTACGTGCCTGTGGGTCGGTGGCAGAGGTCTGCACCCGAATCCACTCGCTGATGAGTGACTGCACGTTGTGCCACCAGATGATGTCCGCCTCCAGAATCTCGCCCGTGCGGGGGTCGAGGGTGGCAGGTCCCATGGCGTTCGCCTTTTCGGAAGCGGCATAGGTGAGGACGGAATAGCGCATGTCGTCGCCTTCGATGTCAAGGGTGTCGTCAGGCACGATGACCCGCACGGCATTCTTGAAGCCAGCCCGTTCGAAGGCTTGGTTCCAGTCGAGGATGCCCTGCGTGATGTAGGGTCTCAGATGGGTGGGCACGGCACCGCCGATGTAGAAGGTGATGGGCTGAACGGGCTCGACGAGTTCGCCACGCATGTAGGCAAGGGTGTCGCTGGGCACCAGTCGCCAACGGTTGATGTAGTTGGCATGCTCCACCTTCTGCTGATGGTCGTCGTAGATGAGGGAAGGGATGGAGAAGTAACCCACACGCCAGTCCTCACGACGGGTGCGCATCGGCTCGTCGGGCAAGAGCATGAGGGCGGTGCTGACCACCACGGTGATGTTCACCTTGGAATTGCCTTCATGCACGGTGGTGGTGAGTTCGGAGAGCGCGACCACACTGCGTTCATAACTCTTCACCGACACGATGCGGGAGAGGTCGGACACGGGCGAGGTGCCGATATTGATTTCGTTGAACACGTCGTTGAGCACGTTCTTCCTGCCATTGAAGAGGTCATTGACCTTGAAGATGACGGAGGCGGAATCTGCCGACACGGCTTCGACCTTGAGCGTGGCGATGATGGGATCCACGTAGTTGTCTGCCACCGACTGTGCCAGGAAGGAGCCTTTGGGTGCCTCAGGCGTGACACGCTGCTGACGCATCTTGACAAGTTTCGCCTTCTGGTCCCACTCGAAGCGCACCATCTGGTTCTCGTAGTTCACACCCTTGTTGGCGGCTGACTCGTTGAGTTCCGACGGCACCTGCTGCAACTTGTTCGACACGAGGAAGGGCTTGCCCATCAACGTGACAGGCAGTTCGAGATAGACGGTGTCGCCTTTCTCGATGACGTTCATCACGCCCTGCATCTGCACGGAGTCGCGCCCCGTCAGCGTCTTGTAGCGCGAAGGTGGCGGTGCCACCTCTGTCTTGTTCTTCTTGGATTTCTTACCTCTGAGCATCGTGCTTGCAGAGGCATCGGCAATGCTTGTCAGCATGACCATCATCAACACGAAAGTGAATATTCTTCTCAACGTCATATTTTTGTTTTCCATTGGATTCATGTATTATATTGGGCAAAGGTACAAAGAATGTTTCATTCCGCCAAAAAAATCACACATTATTTAAATAAAAGCGGCAAGCCACTGTGAAATGACTTGCCGCAGAAGGATTCAGTTCGATGAATTCATGCACAAAGATGATTCATGAACCATCAGATTAAGATGTCAGGCTGAGCATCCTGCCTGCACATCACTCTGGTTCGGGGTCGCTCGTCTGACGGATGAACTTGCCGTCGAGCGAGTAAGCCTTGTTGACCGTGTAGCGTCCACCCTCGTCGTAGTAGCCGTAGGAGGCAGCGATGATTTCGCCCTGCTCCATGTCGATGTCCTGCACACCCTCGGTGGATGGGAGTTGGATGGCAGTGCGCTTTTCGAGGTCGATGAGGTAAGTCCAGATGTTGCGGGAATCGGGACAACCCTCCACGATGATTTTGCAGCCGTCCTCCGAAGCGAACCTGGCAGACGATGCCGCAGCAATGAGGTTCATGGGCACTTCCACGCCACTGGCTTCCTTGCCGCTCATCTTGTCCCACGATGCAGCGGCTGTGGGATTGGTGGTGAGCACCTTGGCAACGATGGCCCCTTCCTCAGAAGCCACCCACACGCTGTACTTGCCCTCGGGGCTGTCTTCGTCAGGTGCGACGTCCTCATTGACATAGAGCAGAAGGCTGCCCAGACGTTCCTGCAGCACGGCACTTTCAGGGAGGTCATCAATGTTCATGAGTTCTTTCTCATAGGCAGACAGCGCCCACGACACAGGCTCGCCGCCTTCAACTTCCTCAATGAATTCGTCGTTGAGCACGATGCTGTCGCTGTCGGCAGCCATCGCTGAAGCCTCCGTTTTGAAGAGCCCGTTGCAACCCGTCAACATAAGGGCTGCTGATAAAGTCAAGATAATCTTTTTCATGATTGATTGTTTATTGAAGTTAATGGAGTTATTCATCCTCACATCCCCACCAAGTAGTTCACAGTCTGCACCCTGCCCATGATGCGCGAGAGGCATTCCTTCAGTTGCCCGATGAGGTTGTTGGAGTCGATGTAGTCGCTCACTTCCTCGTGGGGAATGAGCAGCACCACGGTGTCCTGACGGAAAGAAACGATACGGATTTGCATCAGGTACATGGTGAAGATGCGTGCGCCAAAGGCTGAGGTGATGGCATCGCGGAAGGGGGCATCGGTGAACGACATGCCGTCCCAAGGCGAACGTGCAGCCTCCTTCTTTCCACTTTTCCCTGCTGCCGAGACACCTCCTTCTGAGCCGTCCACTGATGTGTGGGCGGCCTTTTTTTGTAAAGAATTTTGCGCGTAAAAGTCATTATCTTCCTCTTGTGCATGCATAGGCAATTCCTCAAACACTTCCTCGGCAATCGCTTCCTCAAAGTCATCAATGACATTGCGGAGAGCGATGAAGGCATACTTTTTCTTGTCAAGAATTTTGCCATTATCCTTGTCGATGAATTTCTTCACTTCGGTCATTTTGGCGATGAACACATCGATGTTCTCGTCGGTGATGCGTGGCAGCATCTGACGGATTTCGGAGGTGCGGAAACCAAAGTCTTGCTTGAGCAGGTCTTCAATCATAATCAACTTTTTTGCATAAGAAGCAGAGTGGTTCTGCTCCCTGCCCAGGTCGCTGACAGTGATGGTGAAGAGGATTTTCTCGGGTGTTCCCTTCTTCTTGCCCGCCGGATAGATTTCCTGGAAGTCGAAATAGCAGTCCGCCTCGCCCTTGTCGGCAAGTTCACGCAGTTCGTCGGCGGCGGTATTGAGCACACGGCGCTTGAACTGGCGGTACTCGGTGTACTTCTTCTCCACCCAGCGCCACTGCCCGTCGCTGTCCTCCTCGTAGGCGAGGAAGCCGAGAATCTTGCGCAGTTCGGAGTAATCGACCTCCCAGCGCCCGAACGCCTTGTAGGCGGTGATGATCATGTAGAGCCGGCTGGTGTACTGGCTGGAGGAGTTGCGCGCCACCGCCTTGATGTACTTGCTGTAGCGCGTGAACTGGAAAATCTCCTTCGCCTGCTCGCGGTTGAAGTAGAAACGGATGAAGCCCTTGCGGCGTCCGCGCTCGTTGTCCTCGAAGGGCACGCTGATGGAGTCGAACACATGGGAGAGTTTCATCATCTTCATGCCCTCCACCTCCTCGGGCCGCTTGATGGTGGCACCCATCAGACGGTAAGCCATCGACTCCACGTCGGCATAGTAGTCGGGACGGTTGGAGACGGCAGCGAGGTTCACATCCACATGCGCCACGCCGTTCTCGTTGAAGTCCTCCTCCTTGAAGACGGCATTGCCCTCCTCGCCCATGTGGGCGATGAAGTCGTTGATCTTGACCTGCAGGGCACCCATCAGTTCCACCATGATGTGGGTCTGTGTGAGCGAGAGGTCACCACGCATGACCGAGAGCGCGTAGGGCTGCTTGATCCACTCCACGTTCTGCGGCAGGTTCTTCATGATGGTCTCGTCCTGCGCCTTCTTCGTCTTCTGGGCAGTCACGTCCTTCTTGACCGTCATGTCCTTCTTGACCGTCATGTCCTTCTTGGCAACATCCTGCTCCCCCTTCACATTCACCCGTGCGTTCTTGACCGTTTCCTGCTTGGGTTTCCGTTCTGTTTCTTCTTTCATCGGTTTTGGTTGGTATTTAATGAAAACATTGCAAAGATACAAAGTTTTTTTTTCTCCCCAAGACTTTTCTTCACTTTCTCACTTTTTTTCCCCGAAAAAACTCCACTTCCCTCTTCCTATCGTGACAAATGTGGGTTGACGAGAGCAAGGCTTCCCCTTTTTGCCTTGCTCTCTTTTTTTGTCCCTCAATCTCGCTGTGGAAAACGGATTCATGAATCAGATGGATTCAAACACCAAAATCAGAAATGCGATTTTTTGAAACGGATTAGAATTTCAAGCTTCGGTTGTTTGATTTACGCCTTCGGCGGCTTTAGAAAAACAAGAAAAAAAAGAAAATAAGAAAAAGTAGAGCATAGAGGTTATAAAGATTGTAAGACCTTAAAACCTAACAAGATTTTTTTTCTTGTACTTTTTTCTCTTGTTTTTCTAAAGCCCGCGTCATCGCGAAGCGCTTGCACAGCAAGAACCGGCAAAAGAACTTCCGAAAGTTAAACATGCTTATCCTATTTGTGTTTGGAATTTGTCGCAAACCTCTTTGGAATTTGTCGCGCCCGAGGTTGTCCGTTTGGTATTTGTCACGTTTTCAGTCATTTATGTTTGCCTTTTGTCCCGTTCTTGGTGGGTATTTGTCACTCGCTTGTTTGGGTTTTGTCACGAAAGAGCATTCCATTCTTTTGTCTTTCAATCAGTTAGCGCACACCATATATTATATATTGTTTTATTAAATAAAAAAGGAAAGATTCTTTCTTTCATTCTTTTAAGAAAAGGGTGTGTCTCTCTATGGTGGATTTTCATGACATAAGTGGTGCTCCCTCCCCTTCTGTGCCAGCCTGCAAGCGTGAATCCATCATAGCGGCTGCATAACTGTTTCGTTTCTTGTGTGATAGCGTAGGGTCAGAGGACACCTTGGAAGTGCGCCGAAAAGTCGGCACGGTGCGCATGACATTTCACGCACCCAGCGCGAAATATTTCGTCCTTACAGCGCATAATATTTCATCCTTACAGCGTGCCCTCCACTTTCTTACAGTCTCACTCCCCTCTCTCTGGGAAAGCCAGAAGACCCGTCCATACTCTTGGGATTTTGTCACGCTAAAATCCACTTCTGATATGCAAAAAAAGTGTCTAACGATTTTGTTTTCAGCGAATTGTGTCACTTTCTTTAAACACCAACATAAAAAACGTGACAAATTCGGGTTGGAGGAGCGTGACAGAAACGTATTGAAAACACTTGATTTTGCGTGACAAATCCGTATCGAACCGCCCCACCCCACTCCTTTCTTGTTGGTTGTTTTTGAGCAAGTTAACACCTTTTCCCCTCTTTCCGTGTGCTGCTCATGACATTCTCTCTCCGCTGTCCCCTTTTCGGTGGAATGAGCGTGACAAAAGCGTATTGGGAATTTGTCACATTTCTGTTCCTTTTATTATGCGAAAACTTGCGCAAAATGCTGCTAAATTGTTATCAATCACCCGTCTATCGCCCCAAAACGTCTCGGGTTTTGCTTAAACATTTTTCCGTTTCATTTTAAAGGCTTTCCCCGTGTTGGGAATTTGTCACAAAAGGCTCGTTTACAGCACCTTCTCGGCTCTTTGGAATTTGTCACGCACCATGATTTCGAGGTGTTCTTCTCGTTGTTGGGAATTTGTCGCGAAACGGTCCTTTCCCTCTGCATCCGAGTCTCTTTGGTTTTTGTCACGGATATATCAACAGCCCCGTTCTCAGCCACTTGGGAATTTGTCACGGAACTCTTGACGCTACTCTATGAAGTCCTTGGGAATTTGTCACGCTTTCCTTTTCCCTCTCCCCCACCCTGTCTTTTCTCTCATTGGGAAAGTTTGGTTTTTGTCACGCTTTTGTGGATGACGGCATCCGTTCTTTGGAATTTGTCACGTTTTTTCCTGAAATATTTTGAGGTTGCACGGAAAAGGCTTACCTTTGCCTTCGGTTACGACCTAAAACCATTGACACTAAAACTATTTTACTGCTTATGAAGAAAAATTTTTGGGCACCCTTGTGTCTGGCAAGCCTGATGATGACGGCTTGCGTTTACAATGTGAAGAAAACGGAGACTGCCGTGGTCGATTCGCTGGCGGCGGACGAGACACAGCAGGCTGGCGGTGCAGCCACGTCACTCAACATCTACAAGATCTGGATTGACGCCGAGGGCACCCATCTTTTCGACCTGCGCGACTCCACCCGTTACATCGAGGCGATGGCGTACGACGAGGAGTACTGCAAGGAGAACCCCGACTACAAGCCGGGCGTGTTCTACTACGACCCGACAAATGCAGGTTTCCGTGTGAAACACGACTACGAGGCGCAGGGCGACACGGTCGGCGATGTGGAATACCAACTGACGCAGGGACCTTATGCGGGCGATTATGCACTTCGCTTTTCGTTCTACAACATGACCCCCACCACAGCCACCTTCCTCTTCGAGGGCGAGTATGAATGGACCTACACGGTGTTGGAAAAGCCGGTGGAGATGCAGCCAGATCCACACCCCTATGTATATGAAGAATGATTTTCACTCAACTTTCGAAAGTTGAGTTTGAGGGAGTTAAAGGAGTTATAAGGAGTTATCGCTCCGCTTAGGAGTTAAAAGCCGATACTCTGCCAGCCCATGCGCTGGGCGATTTTGCCCTAAACGGACAACGGACGTCTCTCTCCCCCTTGGGGGAGTTGGAGGGGGCTTGGAGGGGTCTATCACATTTGGCTTTAACTCCTCTAACTCCTTTAACTCCTTTAACTCCAACGAAATAAAATATCCAAAACTTATATGAAAAAGACTCTTTTGACAATGGCGCTGGCGCTGGCGGGACTGTCGGCACAGGCGCAGGGACCAAATCCCAATTCAGCGAAAAGCCTTCCCCATGTGAAACCCGTGAACGTGTGGGCGATGCCCTCCGATGCCGTGATGAAGGAGTGGAGTTCGCTGCACGAGTCGGCAAGCCAAGAGGAAGCCGACCTGCCCGATGAAGTTTGGGCGCGTTATGAGAAACTGACGGAAGACAACCCCATTCTCGAAGACCTCTATTCCGGCAAGTGCAGTTGGTACTGCGGCGGCGAGGTGCAGCGTGTGACTGCTTCGAGCCACCTGAAGGCACAGGGACGTTTCAACTACCTGCCGAAGAACGTGCACGACTTCGACCATGAAAGTGCCTGGGTGGAAGGAGCACAGGGTCAGGGTGTCGGCGAGTGGATTGAGTACGAGTTTGCAGGTGCTTGTCCACGTGTGACGGGTGTCAAGATTCTTGCAGGTTATGTGAAGTCCAAGGCAGCCTACGAAGCCAATTCACGTCCCAAGTATCTGAAGATCTATTATCTGGGCAAACCCATCTGCATCCTCGACCTGAAGGACGAGCGTGCCATGCAGGTGTTCGACCTCGAGCAGTTCGGACCCTTCGGCTACAACGACTCCAACAAGTCCGCATGGCGCTTGCGATTCGAGATTGTCGATGTCTATCCTGGCACGAAGTATCAGGACACCGCCATCTCCGAACTGGAGTTCGACGGGATTGACGTGCATTGAGAGGAATGCGAAAGTGAATAGGAGTTAAAGTAGTTAGAGGAGTTAAAGGAGTTAAAGCCAAATGTGATGCTGGTGTTAGAGTATCGGCTTTTAACTCCTGAGCGTAGCGATAACTCCTTCTAACTCCTTTAACTCCCCCAAAACTCAACTTGCGAAAGTTGAGTTATCTATCTACATGTATCACTTCTTCCAGAAGCGGCTGGTGATGTCCTCCCACGAGTCGTCGTGGGTGTTGCGGTAGAGCCGTTGGTTGGTCGTGGGCTTGTTGAGCGGACCGAGATGCTGGAGGTAAGGGCCGATCTTGATGTAGTCGAAGTCGTCCTTGTTCACCTCGCTGGGCACACGCATCCTGCCGCTATACCATGCCACCTTCAGTTTGGGGTACTCCTCATGGATGTACTGCGCCAGTCGGTTGACGCGTCGCGGTTCGGCATCACCGCCCATGAAGGCGATGCAGGTGATGTCCTTGCCGTTCTTCGCCACAAACTCGTCGATGGCGTCGGTGGTGAGCGGCATGCCGATGTCTTCCCACAGATACTGCGAGTGGCAGCCGGGGCAGTGGCACGGACAGCCTGATATGTTGATGGCAAGCGTCACTTCGTCGGGAATCTCCTGAAAGACGATGCCTGTGTTGACGTACTTGAGCATGGGTTACACGAATTTTTTGCTTTGACTTTGATTCAATTTTTTTGACAACGAATTTCACGAATGAGGCGAATTTTTCTTTTTTATGCCGCAAGCGGCAGCGAATGGAATCGAATGCGTGATGGTTGTTAAGCAGCCACATTCGTTTCCATTCGTCGCCGCTTGCGGCATTTTTCTATTCGTGAGATTCGTGAGATTCGTTGTTGAAAATCATCGTTGTTCACGCGCTTGCATGGGCATAGTAGCGGCGTGCAGCCTCCTCCTGACGTGGCTGTGAGAAGTTGCTCACACGCTTCAGGTAGCCGATGATGCGGGTCATGTAGTCGATGTTCTTCGAACCGCACTTCGGACACTCATGCAGGTAACGCTTGTCGATGTGGCCGCAGTCGTTGCACACCGTGTTGGGGATGTTGAACGTGAAGTAGTTGCAACCTTCCTGGGCAGCCACCTTCAGCAGTTTGGCATACTGCTGCTTGGAGAGGTGCTCCTCCAGGTTCATGTGCAGTGCAGAACCGCCCGTGAGGTGCTCGATGTAGGGAGCGCCGTGCAGTTTGAACTTGTCGATGATGCTCAGCGAGTCGTCCTCCACCACGTAGAAGTAGGAGTTGTAGCAGTCGCGTGGCACGAAGTAACCGTCTTCCCTATCCCACTTCGCATGCTTCACGCCCACGTTCTCGGCAGGAATCATCTCGCAGTTGAACATCACATCCTTCGTCCTGTACTGCTTGTTGTACTTCTCGATGAGACCGAGGATGCCCTGCACAAACTTCTGATACTCAGGATTAGGCGTAATCTTCAAGCCCATGAACTCGGCAGCCTCCACCAGACCGTTGATGCCGATGGTCAGATACTGACGGCCGATGTTGATGTAACCCGCATCGAAGAGAGGCAGCATGCCGTGCTCCTGCAAGTCCTTCAGGTTCTCGTTGTATGCCAGCTGCACCTTGTGGCAGAGGTCTATCACCTTGCCCAACTCCTCCAGATAGTCCTTCTTCTCGTTCACAGCCTGCTGGATGCAACGGTTCAGGTTGATGGTCAGCACACTCTTCGAACCAGTCGAAACACCACCGGCACCAAGCGTGTAGGAGAAGCCGTTGTCCGTGATCTCGTTCCTCAGGCGGCAGCAAGAGGAAAGCGAGTCGGCATTGTCGCTCATGTAGGTGAAGAACGAGTGACCCTCGGCATACATCTCAGCCGTGAAGTCGCCCCACTCCTCGTCCTTAGGCTCGCCGTTCTCGTCGGTGAGGAGCGCCATGGTTTCCACGGGGAAAGTCAGCAACGTCTTGGTTCTCTCACGGTTGAACCACTTCATGAAACGCTTCTGCAGCCAGGAGAGTCCCTCCCAGTCGGGCTGAGAACCATCGGGGAAGTAGAACTCGCCGAAGATGCTCTGGAAGTAATACTTGTCATAGTAAGCCACATTCCAGAACACAGCCTGGTAGTTGCGGGCACCCGTGGGCTGGTTGAGCGAATACACAATCTGCTCGAAGTAGTCCGTGATGACCTTGTCGATGGTGCGCTTCTTCAGCGAGAGGTCAGCCTGCTCGTCGGCACGCTTGTAGTAGTCCTTGCCATACTCCTTGCCGATGAAGTAGTTCATGTACATCAGGAACTCAGGCGTAGCGCAAGCACCGCTCAGCATCGAACTCACCATGAACACCATGTTGATGAATCCGCCGGCAAACGACTTCAGATTCGTCGGAGCAGTCGAGTTGCCACCAATCGCCAACGTGCCGCCGATGAGCCAAGGATACATCGTGATGCTGGCACAGTAGTTGGCCAGCGAAGTCTCGTCATTCTTGTAGATGAAGTGATGCGTCAACTTGTCAATGTACTCGTCAGCCAGTTCCTTGCCATACATCTTCTTGATGCGGTCGGTCAGCAAACGGCGGTTCAGACGGATGAAATTCGACTTCGGCAACTCACCAATCAACGTCGCGATGTTCTTGTGCTCCACGTTTGCATTTGCGTCATACTTCGAACCTGTCGCCGCATTCACACTCTCACAGTAATCAGACAGGAACTGCAACTTCGCCAACGTCTCACGGTCTTCCGTGTGCTGCTGGCGATACAGCATGAACGACTTCGCCACCTTGTAGTGACCCTCTCTCATCAGCGCCTCTTCCACCTGGTTCTGAATATCCTCCACCTTGATGTCATCCTTAATGTCCAGATGGCTGAGAATCTTGGAGATAGTCCCCAAGTCTGTCGGCTCGTCCACACTCTCGAACGCCTTCACGATCGCGTTCATGATCTTGTCCAGCGAGAAACTGTCCTTCGACCCGTCTCTCTTCGTAATGGTAAAATTACTAATTTCCATTGTTCTTCGTATATTAGTTAATTTTCTATATAATATATATATGTGTGTTTAAGTTTAGGATATATGTGTATATCATTCCATGCAATCAATGTGACGATTTTCAACACCCACTCCCCTATTCAGCATCCACTTCCACTTTCAACACCCACTTTCACTTTCAGCATCCACTCCCCTATTCACTTCCACTTTCAACACCCACTTCCCTATTCAGCATCTACTTTCACCTTCAGCACCCACTTCCACTCCTCCATTCAATAGCCACAAATTCCATGTGCTGCAACCTCCTGTCACAGCTTCGTTCCGCTTCTTTCCACGCACTTTCATCCTCGCCACTCGCCATCTTCCTATAAAAAATTGCTTATTCATTTTGCCCATTTGGTTCCTCTCCCCCCTTCACCATTCCTCTTCACTTTCTTAGACCATTTTTCTCACTTCTGGACAACTTTTTGTCTTTCGTAGTTCAACCGATTCTTCACCTCGACGTTTCTAACTTGCTATCTTTCAGTTGTTTTTCATTTTCTCTCTCCTTGCAAAGTTTTCCAAAACGGGAAACTTTTCTCTTTTCGTCCCCTCAAAAGTTTACCTTTTTAGAAAACTTTTTTCAGATGCAAAGATATAAAATTCTCATAACATCCAAACAAAAAACAAACTTTTTTTTCAAAAAAACACAAAAAAAATTGTTTTTCCCCTCCCCCACCCCTTCATTTGTACATTGCCCCCCTGTTTTGAGTATTCAGATGAATTAGGTGAGTACATTTTTGTATCCTTCATTTGTACATTGCCCCCCTGTTTTCTGATGGTGGAGTCATTGGTCGCCTTCAATTACCCCGAATCGGTCATTCTAATGTTCATGAATGTTCTTGAATTTGATGAGAGACAAACCGATGACCGATTAGGGTTCATACATTGCTGTTCCATTTTCGTGCTGGCAGATGAAAGTTGGCCGTTGCCCAGTAGGCACTCCCTCCTCTCCCCTCCATCTCCTTCTTGTCTATCCCTTCCCTTTTTGTTTAAACGAAATAATAATATTCTATTTTTATCTTTAATCGGTATAAAAGAAATAACAAAATAACATTATTATCTTTTGTTGGTTTATTAAGTTTAACAATATTCCATAATTACGATATTATTAAAATAAGGAAATAACGAAATAATAATAAATACGTTATTACGATAATATTATTAAATGTTTATATTGTATTACCTTTATTACGTTTGAATGTTATTATTGATAAATCAAATAAACGAAATAATAAATACAATGAAATAACAATATAATCTTTATTTCAGTTATACGAAAAACCGAAACAATGTTTCACTGATTAAGTGTTTAGTGGTTTAGACAGTGAAATGAGTGTTGAAGCAGAGGTAAGGTGAAGTGAGTTGTGAAGGTGTTGATGGCGGTGGGCTGTAAGTTAAGGGAATGTAGTTGTGAAGGCAAAATGTGGTAGGGTAGAGGAGGGTGATTTTTTTGTGTTTTCGGGTTTATTGAATAGGGTGGGGGAGGGTGATTCTTTTGCGTTGGAGGGGTTTATTGGATAGGGTAGGGGAGGGTGATTCTTTTGCGTTGGAGGGGTTTATTGGATAGGGTGGGGGAGAGTGATCCTTTTGCGTTGGAGGGGTTTATTGGATAGGGTGGGGGAGGGATGATTCTTTTGTGTTGTCGGGTCTGTTAGATAGGGTTGTGGAGGGTGATATGAGGGTCTTGTGTGAGTGTTGTGGAGGGTGGGGGAGGTGTAGGTGTGCAATTTTTTCGGGTGGAGGTGAAATGACGTAATTTGTTGAGTCTCAAATGTGCGCTTTCAGCGCGAAATATTACGCGCTGTAAGGACGAAATATTTCGCGCTGAGTGAATGAAATATGTGGCGCACGGTGACGAGTTTTGAGGGTTGTTTGTGTTTTTGATTGATGTGGGTGAAGGTTCTTTATTTAACCCAAATGGGTCATTAAGAAACAAATTACCATAATTAAAATAATTTTATCCACAAATTATCATAATTATAGAAATTAGTGGGTGAAATTATGATAATTATTCAAATTTGT